>Ga0065705_10001795_pt1 | contig 55867 bp, 71 predicted proteins | sample SwibulcommuniRL2_FD_59092 | JGI IMG/M metagenome (GOLD analysis project Ga0065705, IMG submission 59092) | Bulk soil microbial communities from switchgrass field near Rose Lake, East Lansing, Michigan, USA - RL2 Bulk Soil v2 (version 2) | ecosystem: Environmental > Terrestrial > Soil >...
GGGAAGTCGAGCGCGTCACAGATGGGGACGCCGAAAACCTTTTGCCATTCGCCAGCGCAATCAACTTTGACAACCGCTTTTTGCTGACGACGCGCCCGACCGCCTCGCCGCTGGGCGTCTATCATCAGGGCTTGGTTGCACTTAACTTCGATCCGTTCAGCACCATCCGAGGCAAAGCCGCTCCGGTTTACGATGGCTCATGGCCGGGACTCAACGCGCTNCAATTGCTTGTCGGTGAATTTTCGCTTGTCGAACGGGCTTATGCCTTCACCTACAATTCCCAATTAAGCCAAATCGAATTGTGGGAATTGCAGAACGGTAAAACTTCGGAAATCGCCGATAATGTCACACAGGCGATCAACTGGTGGTTTGAGTCTCCAGTGCTTAAATGGAGAGGGGAGAATCCCGCTGCGCCTGTTTTCAAGCGGCTCGTTGATGGAGAAATTCACATCGACGATTTGAAGGGGCGTGTCGATTTCCAGGTGTTCTATCGGCCTGACGAATGGCCGTGTTGGATTCCGTGGTTTGCATGGAGCGAATGCGCTGGAACCGCCGTCGGAACGCAACCTCAGTTCAGGCCGCAAATGGGAATCGGAGAGCCAACCTCTAAACTATGCGATACGATTACGAATCGCCCGTTTCGGGAAGCTTGGCGCTTTCAAGTCAAAATCATCATCACGGGGCATTGCCGATTCTTGGGGGCAAGATTCAAGGCCGTCCCGATTCCTGAACCTACTTTTGCAAAAATGTCCTGCACGCCATTGTGCGGGGATGTTTTTGTCAGTGTATGACGCCTCCATGCCCGCCTTGCCTGGATTTAATCTGCGATGCGCCGCCCGATCTAGCGGTGGGCGGCGGGATTTTTGCAACGACCTCGTTCACCTTCATCCTCAACTGTCCATTTGGTTTTTATTGCTTCGGAATTCAAGTTGTAGTCGTTAATCCTCCGCCTGTCGTTCAACCGCCCCCGACTGGCAATGACATTATCCTCCGATTGCAGGGGTGCCTTAGCGAAATCATTCGCATTCTGCCATCGACAGCGACACAGCAACAAATCAATGATGCTGCCGCTTCGATGCAAGCGGAATGGGCCGGCCAGCAAGCGACGTGTTTCGGCATTGGAAATCCTCCTCCTCAGCCTCCAGTCACTCCGCCAACTCCACCCCTTCCGCCGCCTCGTGTAATCCCGCCAACGGTGATCGACATAAGCGGAGCGCCCTCGCAAGCCTGTGTTGGCATTGGCTATTCGGCTTCTCTCAGTGCCTTCGGAAGCCCAGCCGGAAATCCTCCGTTCGTTTGGCAAATTATTTCGGGAAGCCTGCCAGCGGGACTAACCGGGGCCACTCAAACGAACACCAAAGAATTCATCATCAGCGGCACTCCGACCGTCACTGGAAATTTCACCATTCTGGTTCGCGTTACGGATGCGCTCGGCAATTTCAATCAGCGAGCGTTCACGATTCAGGTGCTCGGCATCACCAACACACCGCCAGCGGCTCAGGTTGGCGTTGCCTACAGTTTCCAACTCACGGCAGCAGGAGCCTCCTCGCCTTACACATTCACGCTTTCAACCGGAAGCTTGCCAACAGGATTAACGCTTTCATCCTCTGGCCTTATCTCTGGAACTCCGACCGTGGCAGGCACCAGCACTTTCACAATCTGCGTCACAGGATCTTGATATGGCTTGCTGTAAAGGATTCACCATCACCAGCACTGACGCTGCCTGCTCAGTTGGAAATGAAGGTGGAACGTGCGCATTCAATGGCATTGCTTATAGCAACCAGTACACAACGACAGGAGGAACCGCACCGTTCACTTTTACGGTTAGCGCTGGCGCTTTGCCAACAGGATTGACCCTTTCCGCCGCTGGCCTTTTGAGCGGCACGCCAACCGTAAACGGGAATTACAATTTCACTGTAAAAGCAACGGACGCAAACTCCCTCGAATGCACCAAAGATGTTTCGATGGATATTTCCAACACCTTGTTTCTCGATCCTCGAAGCTTCCAGCCTATTCCCATTGACCCCAAGAACATGATTTGGACCCCAACGTTGGGACCATACGGAACTTTCTCTATCAATTTTACAAGCGGCGATACTGGAACATTTAGCTACGATGATTCGGTGATTGATTGTTTGAATTTTGGAAATACGAGCGGCTGGGAGGGTGAAGCCTATATCGACAACCCATGCCCAGACTGGTCCTTTCATGTTGCCGTTGCTGCTTCCGGAGTATTGCAGCCCCCGGGAGATTGTCCGGGACCAATTCACTACGATCCGCGCTTCGATGTTGGCATCTTTTCAAATGGAGTGCTTGTGGCAAACGCTCGCTGGTCAACCAACCTGCCGGCAACCTATCACCTGCCAGCGGGAGGCGCTTTTTCGAACGTCGTTGAGGGGGATGTTCTGGTTCCTTTCTTTACCCAAAGACATATTGAAATTTTGTTTGCCGGACGAATGGGATCTCGCGCCAGCGGAACAATCTCCATCACTCCCGGAATGCGCCCATGATCGAATGTCGCCCATGTCTGGATCTGCAATGCGATCTTCCGGATGATTTGAATTCGGGTGGCGGGATTTTCTCGCTTGTCGGCTATTCTTTCGTCGTTGCGTGTCCTCCTGGATTTTATTGCTTCCTCGAATCCCAAACCGTCACTTTTCCGCCTGACTCAATCCCGCCTGTTCGTGTGCCGCCGCCGTTCAGCGGAATTATCACGCTGCGCCTTCAAGGTTGCCAAAGTGAAATCGTTCGCGTGCTGCCCGCCACCGCGACCGCCGCCGAAATCAATGCTGCCGTCGCGTCCATGCAGGCTGAGTGGGCAGGGCAACAGGCTATCTGCAACGTCATCTCGCCGCCGCCACCGGGAAGCCCAGGAAGTCCAGTGCCACCATCGATCCCGCCAATCAGCCTGCCTCCGCCCAGCACTCAACCGCCAGCCCTTCGCGTTGACGTTAAAAACACCGCACAAAGCTTCACGGCCTCATGCACTCCGCCAGCAATAGGCAGTCCTGTAACGGTAACGGTAGCAGCGGGAACGTACTCAATCACCGTGCTCAACGCCACAGCAGCGAAGGTCGCTTTGGCGCAATCTCAGGTAAATGCTTTTGCACTCGCCGACGCCACAGCACAGGCCAATGCCGCACTTGCCTGTTCGTCACTCTGCCCGACGATTCTCGCTTCGATAAATGCCTTGGCGCTTTTGCAGGGGCACGTCTGTTATGCTCCGATACCAACGCCGAATCCTTCCGGTCGAAGCAATTTGGTTTTCGCTTCAAGAATTTCGGATATTATCTGGATCGACAATCTTACCGTTCAGCCGGGATCGATTTCATTCCCGGGCGAGACGCCGCTCCGGCTCGTTTACGCAGATTCCGTCAATCGTATTTACGCCTTCATAAATTCGGTGCCCTGTTACGTCGCCGTTATCAACCCCGACACACAGGTTGTCGTCACCACTTTTACGAACGGCGTTTCACAAGATTTCCAATATGGAAGATACGCTCCAGCGAAGGACAGGATCTATTGCCTGCAATCAAACAATCCCGTCATCAACCTGATCGTCATCGATCCAAATACCAACACGATTACAAACACGGTGCCGTATGGCGATATTCCAACGGATCAGAACTTCAATGCCGGAGTAGATTATTGCCCAGTGAACGACCGAATTTACATTGGCCGGCAGGGATTCACCAATCCCGCCGACCAATTGATTCGTGTATTCGACGGGACCGCGTTGACTCCGGTTGTCGATATTAACATCGCCACGCTCCAACCTTACGATTTGGTTTACTGCTCCGACTTCAACAAGGTCTGCGTCGGGTGCCAGGACTATTTCACCGTGGACAACGCCGTGTTGATTATTGACTGCGCGACGAACACCGTCGTTGGAAATGTCACCATCCCGCCCGGATTGGTGCCAAGCACGGTCGCTTACAATCCTCAAACGAAGCAGCTTTTCGCTGATTGCGGAGACTTTCTGTACGTCATTGATATACCGACAGCGACAATCACTTGCGCGGTAGCCGTTGTGGGGCAATCGTTGTCGATGGCCTTTAATGCTTCCAACAACAGAATGTACCGCCCCGGAACAGGAACGTTATTCATTGATACGCTCGGTTAAAGAGCGTAAAGGTTACTCATGTTGACGCTATCCGAAGCTCGTAATAGTCGATTGACGCGGATCAGCGGCTTGTGTTCCTCCTCAACGGATTTCCTCGAACTACTCAACGATACCACACGCGAACTCATGCGGCGGGGCCAATGGTGGAACACGGTTCGGCGCATGACCGGCTGCGTTTACAATAGCTGCTTAGTTTGGCCAAGGTATGTCGGAACGGTGATGGCGCTCAATCGCTGCAATCACTCCATCCCGCCGCGCAATCACTGGTATGGATTCGATTCGGTGCTGCCCGATGATGTTCACGCGCACAATCGAAACTGCAATGGAGGTTGCTGGGGGGACACTGCCGCTGTCGATGGCGGGGTTACTTCCGTGTTCAATCAGATCCCTTGTCTCAATGATCGATACGTCCGATTTTATCCGTCTCAGCCCACGGATGTTGGCAAGACGATTACCATTTTCGGAATCGACACCAACGGTCAGATAATCCGAGAACAGCGGGCCGATGGCACTTTTCAGGATGGCGTTGTTCTAACGCTCGCGCTTCCTTACGTACAGACGACTTTCCTCGTTCGCCGAGTTGACCGCGTGATCAAGCAAGTCACCAACGGCCCTGTGCGCGGCTATCAATTCGACGGGCACACGCTCTACGATCTGGCGGTTTATGACGCTGCCGAGACGGTTCCTGAATATCGCCAGAGTCGGATTCAGGGCGCTTGCACGCCCAGCGGTTGCAACGGTATGAGCCAGTTGACGGCGCTCGTGAAGCTCCAATTCATCCCGGTTGTCAACGACGACGATCTTGTGTTGATCGATAACCTCGATGCGCTGGCAATCGGGATGCAGTCGCTCAAGCAAAGCGACGCCTACGACCACGACGGAGCCGAGAAGGCCATGCTCCGCGCCGTCCACACACTCAATCTCGACCTGCGCTCCAAGCTTCCGATTGACCAAATCCCGGTTACTGTTCATTACCAAGGCACCGCGCATTTATCGCGGCGTCGGATTGGAAGGGTTTGGTGAAATAACCTATGGCAACAAATCCATTTTATAGATCGGTTGGAGGATCTGGTGGCGGAGGAGCCTACGGCGGAATCCCTGCGCCAATCGGCATCCCACCGAACATCTTCGCCGAGACTGCCGGAGTGCTTCCGAATCTCGAAGAACTCACCCGCCGCGCCGGTGGCGTTGTCGGAAGCGAATTGGCTGGCCAACTATCGCCGGAGACTTTGGCAGCGATTCAGGACCAGGGGGCCGCGTGGGGCGTTCAATCGGGTATGCCGGGGAGCGGACTCGCCCAAAACCGCAGCCTGCGCAATCTGGGCCTCAATGTAGAGGCTTTGCAGCATCAGGGCATCGGCGATTTGTTGGCGACGTTAACCGGCGTTGGTTCCACGATGACGAAGCCGGATCTTGCGGCAGAGATTGCGGATCGCAATTCCATCATGGCGGCTGCGCCCAACCCAGCGGCAGCGGCAGCAGAGCAGCAAAGGATTTGGGAACAGCGATTCAACCTAACACGTGGCTCCGGTGGAAATTCGCTGACGTGGTACGATTTGACACACCCGGGAGGCGCTGGCGGCGGGGGAACGTCGCGCATGGGGACTGGCAAGGCGAACTTTCTGGGCGGCTTCGAGCCGGGAGCAGGCGGAGCGCCACAAGTCGGACCATTCATGGCGACTGGGCCGTTTTCCGAGACGCCCACGAGCAAGCCCAATTACACGCTCACAGGATCGACTGTTGGTGGAGGCCCGGGCGGCACAGCAAAACAGCCATTTGATGAAATCTTGGACGCACTTTTCAATCCTGCCGATTACACCTGGAATCCCCCAGGTGGAACACTCGCTGCTGAATAATGACCATCCCCCCTTGGCTCAACGTGACACCAAGTCAGTTTGTCCAAGCTGGACAAGCTGGCGCTGAGGCTGGCCTTGGCGCTGCGCGTGTCGCGCAGGAAGCCGCCGCATTGAAGCAGCGGGCCGCGCAGGAAGCCGCTCGCCTGTCCCATGCCGAACATCTGCAATCAATGGAGTTGCAAGCCCGGCAGGAAATCGCCGAACAAAATCGACTGCGCGAAGATCAGCAAATGGCGCTGCAAAATGCCTATCGCACTTCGCAAATCGGATTGGGCAAAGCGCGTATCGCACAGGCCGAAGCTATCGCCGATCAAAAGGCTCGGGAAGCTGCGCTGCAATTCGCAGACGAACAGGGATTCACACAAGAGATTGCTGGAGGCTCGCCAGTTGCTCAAGCGATGGCGAAATATCCTCGCGTGCGCCCATCTATTGTGAATCAGCTAAGGCTATCCGTTCCGGGAGACGTTGGAAATGCCACAATTGTCACGCATCCGGAATTTGGAGAGAGAAAGTTTCTTCGCCAGCCAACAGGACACGAAACACCGCTTTCCGAAGGCGGCTTAAGCGAGGGCACCGCAGAACGCATAATCCAACGACTCAAAGAGCAACGACGACAGTATGAGGCCAAAGACCCGGAGTATCAGGAAATTGATGCCGACATTAAACGGTTGGAAAAGGGAGGCAAGGCCACGTCGTCCACGCAAAAGCGGTTCCGCTACGACCCCAAAACCGGCACACTAAATCCCGTAACGGAGGAATAACTTGCCAATCCATGTCGATCTTCCGGATGGGGCTGTCGCCGAATTTCCGGACGGAATGGAGCCGTCAGAAATTCAAGGAGTGTTGACTCGGCACTTCAAGCCGCCCGAAGTCGCCGAACCTGCTCCTAAAAAAGCTTCGTATTACACTGGGCTGATTTCCGGCATGGCCGGAATGGACCTTCCCCCGGGAACGAGCGAGGAACTTTCGCAGATGCAGATGAAGCCCGGTTATGGCTCGAAACCAATCTTCGATATAATGCAGCCCCGTCCGGGGTATGAGGAAGCAATCCGCGAAACTGGAACCCCCGAAGATAAGCGGCTTCTGGGCTACCAAAAAGGAGTTGCGGAAATGATCAACTCATTAATGACCCCGGATAATTTGGACATAATGATGGCCACAGCCGGGGCCGGGACAGCGGTTCAAATTATTCCAAAGCTAGTCGGATTGGCGTTCAGTGCGGTCATGGGAAAAAATGCTTCCAAGGATATTGCCGAGGAGCTTGGAAAGGAATATGCCCTGCCACCAGAGCAACGGGATCAGGAAAAGATTGGACGGCTAATTTCAAGCGGCGTAGCCCAAACAGCATTGTCCTCAACTATCGGAGCCAAATCACTGTCTCCGACAACTCCGAAAGGAATACCAGATGCCAGCGAAATCAGCAAAACAACAGAGGTTCATGGCGATGTGCAGTCACAACCCATCGAAGGCTCGCGGGAAATGCCCATCGAAGCAAGTAGCCCGGGAATTCAGCCACAAGCCGAAGCAGGACAAGAGGCACGTCCGTTACTATTAGAGCCAGCCCCGGAGGCTCCCGCGCCAGCCCCCGCCGAACAAGTCGTGCCTGAAACAAAAGCAGGCACATTGCCAGAGGCTAAAGACGCAGCAACGGAATTAGGATTCACGCTTAACGACACCCCACAATCCGGAGGCATAAAATTTGAAGGGCTAACACCCGAACAAAAAGCCCAACTCCCGGCGCAATGGGAATTCACTGACAAACGCGCCGATTCTCCCACCAAAGGAATGACGTTTTACGTTCCGGAGGGAGCCAGCAAAGCCGACATTCTCAAGGCGGCTGATGCTAAAAAAGCCGAGTTTCAACAAATCGTTGATGCTCCGAAATCAGCAGCACGCGTTGAGCCAGCCCCAGTTGGTGAGCGCCCTCTTGGGATCGTCGCTCCAAGCACGCCGACAAGCATTGCGACCGATGCCGCGATGTTCAGTCCTATTGAAAGCTTGGGAAGGGGCGCTCAAATGTGGTGGCGCGAATACTCGATGCAATCGGCCCCAAGATTCACCAAGGCAGATCGCGTAACGGGCGAGAAGGCCACGCGCTACGCCGCCGCCCCGGGCGTTGCGCGGCTCAAGGGATTATTTTTTGCTGAGCGCGTTCTCGAAAAAGTTAAAGAGGGTGATTTCGACCGGAAATTCGGCGCAGCACTCACCGAGGACAATTTGCGCTCGATCCGTGATGGATTTACGAAAACCGGGGATACTGCCGCTGCCGGTAAGGTGGCCAGCTTGATTGGCGCTGAAAACTCCCCATTCAAAACCGAAGCCGAATATCAAGCGTTCCTGAACGATCCACGTACAGTCGATGCCATCAATCGCCACAAACAACTTTGGGATGCCGAAAAAGATCCCATCTTCCGGCAAGCAACGGATCTCGATCCTGATGCTCCGTTGGAAAGCCGGGGACTTCAAACTGGGGCACGCATCAATCTCAAAAACGTTCTTGAAGGTGAGGGCACAAAAACCACGGTTGGCCCTGCCGGGAAATCTTCACTGATTCGACAGACAGCAACGATCTTACGCAAAGATCCTTTCGCTCGAAAAGCCAAGGGCACTGGACAATCTTACGAAAGCAGCTACCGCGAGATAATGGCCAACGGTTACGAACGGGAATATCCCGTAGCCACTCAGCATGACTTCATTAATTCGCTCACCGAATCAGGAAATGGAGTCATCACCGAAACTGAGTTTCCGAAAGATTTCAAAATCAAAGGCGAGCCAACAAAAGCATACCTGATGCGCTTGCGCCCGTGGTCTGGGAAGTTCCTTCAAATCCCGAAAAGCTTTGCGAAGGAATATGAGGCCATCAGCGGACTTTCCCCCGCGCATCGCATTCCGTATTACACTCGGGCCGGCCAATTCTTTACCAATCAATCAATTAAAGGATTGGCAGAATTCTCCACCCACGCAGCAAACATTCTCACCGACATGTTTCTGGGCGTTGGCCCCACCGGAAGCCCACTGCTCAACGGATTGCTCAAGGCCGGATTCAGGGCTGATATTCTTGTCAAAATTCCAGGGCTTATCGTTCGCAGCCTTGGGGACCAGCGCGGCGAAATGCTCAAGCTCGCCGAAATCAACGCGGCCAAAAATCCGTACGGCGGGACGATGGGCTGGATACTTAACAAAATTGATCAAGGCGCTCGCCTCAACGCCGCCGCCATCTACAAACGGTTTGTGGAGTCTGGAATATTCCCTGATACCGAAACAGGGTTACGTGAATTCGTGAACCAGACCGGCAATTATAATCGCAAGCTTCAAACTGCGTGGATACGGCTCCTGCGCGATACCAACGTTCAGCCGTTCGCAACTGCCCATCGCACATTTATGGCTCGCGGACTACGCGAGATGGTTCTGGATCCGGGAACAAAAGCCAACAGTAAGGCTATGGCAATTGCTCTCAGAGCAGAAAAGGCGGCTGGAATTATCGGAACCATTGCCGTCGTGACTGCCCTCAATTATCTGGTTTCAAAAAGCGCGAGCGGCCCGCCTGGAACCAATCTCGGATCGGTTGGATGGATCGGCGACGATGGGAAATTGCATCAATTCAGCGTAGTGAAATTGATGGGAATGGATCGCGGATTCCGACAGTTGGGAATCTCTCAAGCCGTCGAAGCAAAGCGACTCGGATTGCCTGTCGGCTCTCAACTTAAAGCTGGCGTGTCTGGTGCTGGCGGAACTGCTGTGCAGGGGATTTCCGGGCCGCTCAACCAATTCATTGTAAAGTCGGCTACGGGCTATCGCCCAGGCGTTCCGATGGTGCCTGAGGCCAAAGTTGTAGCGCCTCAGGATCCGAACAATCAAAACATTCTCAAAACGCAGCTTGCCCAAAATATCAAGACCGCGCTCCAACAGGCCAATCCCCTCATTGACGCCATCGTGAGCAAGGCCGAAGGCAAGCCACTGGACGAAATCCTGCAAAAGCAATTCTCTCGTTACACGCCGCGCACTGGCCAATCGCCGGAAACGATCAAGGCGCTTCCGAAAATAGTCCACTCGGGCGAAATCAAAACGTATGCCGAATCGCTTTCAAAGGAGGCCAGGAAACTCCCGTTGAGTCAGCGTCGGAAATACGTTCGCCAACGATTCAAAGATGATGAGGTGCGCACCAAAGACAAAGAGAAGATCATGCAGGAAATCTCCCGACGCGGGGTGTTCCACTATAAGTAAAACAAAGGAACCTTGACATTTCGGCCCGCTTCTGTATCCCTTGGTAATGCGCCATCATTGGCTATATCTGAAATACGTCCTTCGTCACAAATGGTTTGTTTTTATAGCCTGCCGAAAGTGTAAGGTTTCCTGTTGGCGAGCAATCATTCACGACTGGCACAAATTCCTGCCTTCTGAATGGATTCCGTACGCTAACTTTTTTTATGGGAATTATCCCTCTTGGGAAAATATTTCTTCGGGACAGAAGTCTGCGGGATACCCATGTTCTCTAACTAAAGAATATTGGAATTTGAGATTTTGTTTCGCCTGGAATCTTCACCAAAAACGAGCGCGGCATCACTGGCAATTCTGGCTACTAACGAACGATAATGACGAGCCACAGACCGTCCCGCTTCAAATACCTCAACCTTTTTTGCGAGAAATGGTAGCAGATTGGTGGGGCGCAGGCCGCGCAATCACTGGAAAATGGGATGCTCAAAATTGGTACGAAAGACAAAAAGGAAAAATCATACTTCACGAAATGACTCGCCGGGACGTGGAGCATCTACTCAATGAAACTGCGGCGTTTGAATTTTACGTACCATTAAATCAGGCTTGCGTATGACACGCGCTGAGTGGGCGAAAGAAATTCGAAAGCTTCCGAAGGGTCTGGGCTATCAGGCAGCCGCCGATTATCTCGGCCAATCCTACCATCGCACCCGTTTTTGGATGCTCAAGCTCGGCTATCGCTGTAGCATCAGGCGCAAGCAAGGGCATTTCTGGCGGCGTCAGGAAACCGCCGCGATCTACGACCTGATCGATTGGTCGCTGTCCAACATCGAAATCGCCAAGAGACTTCCAGTCAATCCCATGACTGGACGCCCGCGCTCCCGCGAGCGAATCCGCCAGCTTCGCAACGAATTCGGCAAGCCCAAAGTCGAGGCTCGCGGACGCAAGAAAAAAGTTGTTGACAATTGCGTGTGATTCTGGAATTCTCACGGTGTCATGTGCCATCGTGATAGATTAATCGTCCCGCTCCGCATTCAGGAAACTTCGATCAGGTCCTCGGCTCTCGCCGGACTAAATCACGGTGGCAACCTGAATGCGGAACAGGCTGATTAATTTATGTCGAACCAGATAACCGCTGACGAAATAGCCGAAATGAATCGGCTTCATCACGAGATGGAGATCACTCTCGATTCGTTAATTTACGAAATATCCATGGCTTCTGAAAATGTTTACGAACCCGCTTTGGAAATTTTTCGGAAAAACTTTGAACCAATTTTAGGATCTGATTTTCCCGCCGCCATTAACAGAATCCATGAAGCTAGAAAGCAAAAGTTTTTCGGAGCATAATTTATGTCCAAACAATTGACTCCGGCAGAAATTTCAGACCTTGATCGATTGGAAAAAGTCATTGAAACAAGCCTCGCCAACGGGGGCGTTGCCTTGACTCAAATTCGGGATAAAAAACTTTACCTTAGAGATTACGACAGCTTCGAAGGCTACTGCCAAGGAAGATGGGGTTGGAGCCGTAAAAGGGGAGATCAACTTATTCGAGCGGCTGCTGTAATTCAGGCACTTCCAGATAAAATGCTACCAATGGTAGCCAATGAAAGGCAGGTTCGAGAGCTTTCCAAAATCACTCCCGAGGAGCGACAAAAAGTTTTAAAAGCACTCAAAGACTCCAACACTCCAATCACAGCAAAGTCGATCAAAAAGGCACTTTCACCTGAGGAACAGGCCCAAAAGGACATTGAGGAAGCCTCAAAACCGGAGGCGAACGGAGCGCCAAAAGTCGTTCGAGACACCAAGGGAACCCCCATCCCGGAACCGGCGATGGTGTATTGGAACAGAAAGCAAGAAGTCCAGGACATGCTTACTTCCATTACTCGCTTAAAATCATTTCTCAGAGGCAAGCAGGAGGAACACGACCAGCTTTTCAACAATCACTGTTGCCAAAGTGCGACCGAGAGCCTTTCCGCAGCCTACACCACATTAACCAACGCGCTTCCTTACGCGGTCTGCTTGGACTGCGAGGGGCACCCAGAGTTAAACGGGTGCCTGCACTGTCACGGAACCGGGGTGATGGGAAAATACACCTACGAACGATACCCCTATCCGGAAAAACGAGAACTAAGGGAAAAACTCCATGCCGATTACATTACGTGATTATCAAAACGCGACCAGTGACGCCGTGATTGAGCAGTGGCGCACAGTCCAATCCACGCTCGTTGTGCTTTACACGGGCGGAGGAAAAACAATCGTTTTCGCGGACTTGATCAAGCGAGTCCAGCCGATGCGGGTGCTCGTCATCGCGCACCGAGAGGAGTTGATCGATCAGGCCAAGCGAAAGATTGAAGCATCAACCGGCATACGGTGCGAAGTGGAAATGGCTAATCAATGCGCCAACACGTATCTTTTCGACAAGGCCCCCGTCGTTATCGCCACAGTGCAGACGTTAATCAGCGGTGGAGGAAACCGCATGAAAAAGTTCAAGCCAACCGATTTCGATGTTTTGATCATAGACGAGGCGCATCACGGAACTGCGAGCAGTTACCGAAAAATAATCGACTACTTTAAGACGAATCCGCGATTCAAAATTGCGGGGTTCACCGCCACTCCGAAACGATCCGACGAAATAGCTTTGGGCCAAATTTTCGAATCGGTCGCGGCTGACTATGACATTTTGGATGGAGTGCAAAGCGGTTGGCTCTGCGACATTACCCAACAATTCGTAACGGTTGGAACCTTGGACTATTCGCACATTAAAACCACGGCTGGCGATTTCAACAGCGCACAGCTTGCCGCCGTCATGGAAGCCGAGGAAAACATCGCCGGAGTCTGCCATCCATCCCTTGAGGTGATTTTCGGCCTTGCTCCACAGACGCTTAAATCGATCCCGGTTCCAGAATGGAGCACCTACCTTTCGGGCCTCAAAAAAGTTCCACGTAGAACAATCGTCTTTACTGCGTCCGTCGCTCAGGCGGAAGCGTTGTGCAATATCTTCAACCGCGCTTACCCTGATATTGCTCAGTGGGTTTGCGGAGCCACCAATAAGGAATCTCGCAAGGAAATGCTAAAAGACTTTTCCACGGGCAAAACCGCTGTGATGGTAAATTGCGGCGTCCTCACCGAAGGCTACGACAATCCTGCCGTAGAAGTCATTATTATGGCACGCCCAACCAAAAGCGAGACGCTTTATCGGCAGATGGTGGGTAGATCAACCAGAACCCTTCCTGGCCTGGTTGATGGCATCGTCACCCCTGACGCCCGTAAGGCGGCAATCGCCGCCAGCCCAAAACCCTTCTGCCGGGTAATTGATTTTGTTGGAAATAGTGGAAAACACAAACTCGCCAGAAAGCGCCCCGAGACGATTAATTGCATTGATATTTTGGGCGGCAAGGCGAGCGAGAAAACCAAAACAAAAGCCATCTGCGATGCAATCGACGGGAATAAGCCTGTTCGCGTCTCGAAAGCAATATCGAAAGCTGACATTGATCTGGAAAACGAACGGCTCCAAAAGGCAGAGGAAGCCCGGCGTAGAAGTGAAGCGAAAAAAGCGACTCTGGTTCCGAAATCCAGTTTCTCAATTCAGAACATCAGTCCGTTCGAAGTCGCTCAATTGATGAAAACGCATTCCTCAATCAGCAGAGATGGGCGACACTTCACCGACAACCAGAAGCGAAGGCTTTTGAAAAACGGGCACATCCCCAGCAATCTCACGTTCAAGCAGGGGCAGGCGATCCTTGCGAAGATTTTCAGCAAGCCAACCCCCGAGCAGGCCCAGTGCCTTATTCGTGCCGGATACAAACCCGAAGAACTTACCATGACAATGATGCAGGCCAGCAAATTGATCGATCAGGTGAAAGCGAATGGGTGGAAAAGACTCGCCGCATGAAAACTCAAACCTTCGAAGAAAAATGGCAGGACTACGAAAAGATGTGCTTCTCCGGAGCTATGCCTCCCGCTCGAAGGAGAGAGCACAAGCGTTGTTTTTACATGGGAGCATTTGTCTCGTTGATGTTCCTGAACGCTGCCAAAAACGAATTTAACCCGGAGCAAATGTCTCGTCTCATTCAAGCATTTCACGACGAGGTAAAATCATGGATCGAGTCCGAGATTGAATTGGAATCCTCCCATCAAAACTAACATGAACAACTGGCGACGAGTTACGCGAGGCTGCCCTTGTCCGCTTTGTAAAAAACCGGACTGGTGTTGCATCGGCGACCGCCACATCCTTTGTATGCGCGTCGAAAGCAACAAGCCCTGCAAATCAGGCGGTTGGTTTCATGCGCTCGACAGCAGGCCGGTCACGCTGCCGCCAAAGGTTGACCGTGCGCCCCGCATCAACGCTTCCCGGATGCTCGCCGACTGGGGCCGCACCAATTCGCTCGAACGCCTGCGCGAGTTTGCCGAAAAGCTCGGCGTCCAACTGTTCGCGCTGATGGCGCTCGGCTGCACCTGGGCGCAACCGTATAACGCCTGGGCGTTCCCGATGTTCGATGGCAGGGGGTGCATGGTGGGGATCCGCCTGCGCTCGGAGAACGGCCACAAGTGGGCAGTGGCCGGCAGCCGGCAAGGCATCTTTGTGCCGCAATGCGACCGAAAGCCTCGCGTTTACCTGACCGAAGGGCCAACAGACACGGCGGCAGTAATCAGCTTAGGCATGTTTGCGATTGGGCGTCCGTCCTGCCAGTGTGGCGCAATCGACGTGGCTGCCACGCTGGAGACGTTTGGAGCGCGGGAGGCTGTCATAGTGGCCGACAACGACCGCCCGGGGCTGGAGGGCGCTCAGAGGCTCGCAGATGCCCTTCCTGTGCCATGCTGCATTTACCTGCCGCCAACGAAAGATGTTCGCGAATTTACGCGGCTTGGCGGAACCCGCCAAATGATCGAAAACACCATCGACGGCTGTAGATGGCAACAACCCAAAAACCTATGCAAGTCCGAGATTTGATTGAGGAACTTCAACGGTATCCATTAACTGCCAAGGTGCGCTGGGATTACGCAGGTAAACCTCCTGACATTTACGACAGTGGCAGAGTCATAACGCACGAGGAGGGGGTTGTTGATTCTGTAAAATCCGAGGCAGGAGAACCCGTCATCCAGGCAATATGAGCACCCGCTACACATCCGAGGCGCAGATATTCGAACAGATCGACGCCATGAAAAAGCAGGTCGTCGCCCTGCGCGAGAAGGCTAACGAAATGGATGCGACGACGGATAAGCTTGTCCGCGATCCTGACGCCAATCGACTCCAACGAGAAAACTTCGCGCAAGAAGTGCAAGAGCGCCGGGATGCCGCAAACAAACTGCGCCTTGAGGCATCGCGCATCGAGGAGCAAAAACTGTCCGAAGTTGGCGAGGCGCTGTCTGCTTTTCGCACTGAGCAGCTTTCGCCCTGCAAAGACGATGGCTCGGTTCCAGCCGTGCCGTGGAGAAAGGTGAGAGTGTGAGCAAAACCGTCACCCAACAGCTTGAATTTGCGCGAGGCGAACTCGCCTTCATTCAACGGACATATCCTCGTTGGGTGGAAAAGCAGGTGCTTCGGCAGGACATAATGGATGATACGGTGGATTGTATGCAATCGATCATTGGCACGCTGGAGAAGGAGGCCAAGATGCAGAAGCTCGAAGCTCTCGAAAAATGCTCGTGCTGCGGAGCGCAATTGGCCGACGTGAACGAAACTGCACTTTGCCCAGACTGCACATGATCGCCATCAAAGAACAACTGGCCTTCGCTAAGGCGCAAGTGCCGCGCCTGCGCGGAACCTCTCCAGAATCGGTTGCGCTGATGAGCGCCATCGTTGCCACGCTAGAGCGACAGCAAATGTTGTTCGAAGTCAGTGAGGAAATGAAATCCAAATGGCGTAAGACGCACCCTTCGAAAAAGTGTCCGATGTGCGGACAGGAAATCGACGAGCACTGTGCGGATTGCGATGTGATGATTATATGAACTCGAATACCAAGGAAGAGTTAAAAGATTTCATTCGATCAATAATCGAGCTTGGCACTTGCACTACTTCTTGGGGATGGACCGATGAAAAGCGAGGAGACTTAATCGACAGCGGGAACAGGCTTCTTGAGCAACTGGATAAAGACGAAACAATTCTATGAATGAACTAACGTTTGATGACTTACGAGCGGTCAACGTGGCTCGATGTGAAGATGTTTTTCACCCAATAAATGAATGGTCCCCTACGGACTGGGCCTGCGCGATGGCGGGCGAATGCGGAGAAGCCTGCAACGAAATCAAAAAGCTTCGAAGGCTTGACGGTGCCGATTCCGATTTCGACACAATTGAACGAAGGGCAGAATTAAGGCTGCAAATCGGAAAAGAATTGGCTGATATTGTGATTTACGCCGACCTGCTCGCTAAGCGCCTCGATATAGACCTTGGCCGATGCGTTGTGGAAAAATTCAACGAAGTTTCAGATCGACGCGGAAGCACGATCAAGTTGTGAACCCCAAAATCCCTTATGGCTCCGAAAGCTTCCGCGCAAAAAACCCCCACCTTTTCCCTTTGGCTGGAGTACGTACCCCGAAGCCCAAATCAAACGAGCGGGGTGAAGGCGAAGATCGCCGAGTGGAAGCGAGCGCGAGCAGCGTTCGACGCTGCGTGGTACTCACGACATACCGGCCTCGACTCCTTGACTCCCATGATAACGCACGTCAGGCGCTCAAGCCAATCGTCGATGCCCTCGTCGAAAAACTCGGATTTTCCAACGACGCTGACGAGCGGATTACGTACGAATACCACCAAATAAAATCGAACACGATTCAGGGAACGCACATTTTGATAAAGGAAATCCTTGAGTGAACTATTACAACGAAAACGATCCGAAAATGGCCGCATGGCTAAGGGCGCTCATTGCCGATGGATTGATACCAAAAGGGGAAGTCGATGAGCGATCAATTGTCGCTGTTCGAGCCGACGATTTACAAGGATTCATCCAGTGCCATTTCTTCGCCGGAATCGGCGGATGGCCTTACGCCCTGCAACTCGCCGAATGGCCAGAAGATCGTCCCGTCTGGACCGGGAGTTGCCCCTGCCAGCCGTGGTCACATGCAAATGTTCAAGAAGGTGGAGGCGCAGGCGAAGATGATGAAAGGCATTTATGGCCGGATTTCTACCGGCTCATCCGAGAGCGAAAACCTGCAATCATCTTTGGCGAACAAGTTCCGGGAGCAATCGGCAGGGGTTGGCTCGACCAGGTATTCAACGATTTTGAAGCGGAGGCGTACGCCTGCGGGGCGGCTTTACTTCGAGCAAATGCTTTCGGCGCAAAGCACATCCGGAAAAGATTCTTCTGGGTGGCCGACTCCGACTGCTCGGGACGGCAGAGACATAAGCAGGTCAAATGCCTTTCTGAGCCAGAGGAAGCGCCACAGCCCATCCATGGCGACGCGCTGGCTCGATCTCGGACGGCCTTGGACGGTGATTACGGCGATCTACTGCATTGCAATGGGGTTTCCGTCGTCATGGAACGACACGCGCTTAAAGGCTATGGAAACGCCATCGTCCCCCAAGTCGCCGCCGAATTCATCAAAGCTTACATGAGCCTATGAAAAAACTCACCATCTGCCTTTTGTCGATCATCTTCGGGATGATGCTGGCAATAATCTTCCTCGGCCATCGCATGACTATCCCCACGTCACGGGAAGTCGTCACCAACTGGATGACGATTGCCGTCATCAAAGACGGCAGCAACACCTTCGACGTGATGCGGGGGTGCGTCTGGACCAATTACATCCTTCGAGCGCACTTCGAGGGCGGGCAGGCGGACCTTGTGCTGCGTTCGGAGCCTGGACCAAAGCTCACGAATTTTTCGGAAATGAAATATCAGCCGGGGGCCGGCCCAGGTCCGGTGTGGACGGTCAATCCGCCGATGCCACCGAAAGGAGAACGGCCATGAAACCAGCGAAAGATTGGCTGCTTGCCGTCGATCAGGCGATAAAGGACGATCTATTTTTTGGTCCGTATTCGCCAGGGAAACGGACGGAAGCCGTCATCAAAAGGATCCAGAAGGATGCGAAAAAGAAGGAAAGAAAATGAGCCGCAAATATCACAAGGGCCGGCTTAAACTTTCATGGGCGAAGAGGATGCGAAGCTCCGGGTTCAAGTTCGCGTACATCAAATTCCACGAAGGCAGGATTGAGATTTTCCAGAACTCGAAAGAACCTCCGCGAATCTTCAAAGTGATTCCGGAGGTGATGTGAGGGATTCGTGAGGCAGCGGAGTCGAACCGCTTTTACTGGACTTCCCGAGTCCACAGCCTCACGAAAGTTGTGTTACTTCGGAACAGCTTGCCCGATGGTGACGCCAAGGTTCTTGGCATTGGCTCCAGTGACGGTGAGCGTGATGGTTTCCTGGAGATCTTCTTTGCCTTCGCCCAGATCGGCATCGGCGTCGATGAGGAACGTGGTATCTCCCGGGGTGTCGCTGGACACCAAGTCCGCGCTGAGGCCGTCCGGAGCCGCAACGACGGTGGAATCACCGGCGATGACGGACCAGACGGGCGGGCCGTCGAGTTTGGCCGGTTTGCCGGTGTCGGTTTTGGGACTCAGGGTGACGTTTATTTTCTGTTCGTTAGTGATTTTAATGGCTACTGGCATATGTTCTCCTGTTTCTGTTTTGAGTGTGGCCAGTCCGAACGATAGTTCGAGCCGGCCCTTCGGTTTGCAGCCGAAGATGTTTTTGATTTCGCGGATCAGGCAATAAATCGCATCAGCGATTACGTGATCGCAGCGATCATGTTTTCTTTCGGCTTTCATTGCGATCCACAGTATCGCTCATTTCGGGGGTTTTGCCGAGGGGGGGACTTACCCCGCTCGGACAGGACACTTGGGGGATTCATTCATGTGGCTATATCAAAAATTGCGGCTGGGATGGCAAGATCTTGGCCGATTTTTTAGCGTTATCACTCCTATTTAATGGCTGATAGTTGGAAAAGTGGAAGCATTTTTTAATTTGCTCCGGATCCGATAGGTCAAATATTTTACACGGTAAAATGTGGTCGAGTTGCCATTTGGTGGCGTAATTTTCCCAACTCATTCCAGGTGAAAACCGCAATTCAATGTGCCTTCTGAACTGATCCCGGGTGCACCCGGACATTTTTTCTGCGATAGGGGACTCGATTTGTCGAAACATCCACCTCCAAACATATCTTCTGAGCCTTACGACCCGCTGCCGCCGCGTTTTGCTTTCGATTCTTTTGGCAGCCTTTACGATTGGATCTTTTGGTCCGAGTTCTTTTTTAGGTCGAATGATTAATGTGGGCTTTTTGAGTCCTCGCTTTCTAACTCTCAGAGAAATGAAGTTAGCCACCCTTCGTTTTTTTACAAAAATTCTCCTCGATATGCGATCGTACCCAAACCCCAATCGAAACAGGCACACTGCACACGACAGGCTTGGGTGGGCGACCGTTTTGGGCCTCATTCGACGCCAGGAAGTGGTTCGTCTCCGTTAGCTTTTTGCCTTGCCCTGAACGCTGCCGAAGCTCTGCGATTTTTTCTTCGCAGCATTTCCAACTGAACCATGTCGCGGTATTTTTGACCATTCAGAATCAACCAACCCTCCTCGACCGCCTGTATTCTTCTCCCATCAAACTCCTGCACCTCGACTCGCTTTGTGTCCGGGCTGCTCAAAATTTTCAAGGCATCCAAAACTTCCACCTCGGACTTTTTTGCGCGCTCCCCAAGTTGGTATGCCGTCAGTCGAACAATGTGATCCTCGTCCTTCAGGGCCATCATTGTCAGGAAAACTTTGATCACATAATCCGGTTCACGCCAGATCGATGAGTCCACAATCCCGTTCCATAGAGGTGCCCAGCTTCTCATGATTTTTGGTGCATATTTGACCATAATCGCAAAAAGATTACGTAAGTCAACAAAATTCGATTATGAAAATTCCCGAATAATCTATACGTAATCACTCCCTATATGTATCTGTATCTGTATTTGTCAGGTAAAGAAGTTGTGTAGGTATAGCTCTTGGACTACAGCTACCCCTTTGTTCACAGGACGGGTCCTACTATCCAAGGCTTGGGCGTGAAAGCGGGGGTGCCCCCTGGGGGTGACTAGACAGGTCTGGCCCAAAGAGATTCCTTAAGCATGCTTTCGGCTGGGACTGGACTGGATACGGAGATGCCCGGGATTGTATTCAGGCGATGCGCTATCGTGGTTCTGGCAAACTTTGAATGAAATACCATGTCAGGGTAGCACCCGCACAATCAAAGTGCGTCTCAGGTCAACGTGAAGCGCTTAACCTACTCCAGGTATGTTGGCTTTGCTTTGACGGCTGGGCGGGCGGGAGTGGAGGCCGGCGAACTGCCCAGTTTACGCTCAATCTGCCGCAACTTTGCTATCGTTCCTGCAAGCTGCTCTAATCGCAACGGGATACGCTCTCGATCATACATCTTTTCAGCCTTAGCAATTCGCTTTCTTACGAGTGTAATTTCAGAAGTGTCCTGTCCCGGTTCCGAATCAGGTTGATTCAGTGTCCCATTCAGTGTCTTGGGTCTGGACAAAGCTTTGGCTTTGCGTGCTCGAAGTCCAAGGCCAGAAGGATGGAAGATTGGGGACCAAATGCGGAGGTTAGCGAGCGAGTTAGGATGGACGCCCCGGGGCATGAGGAAAGATTGACGATTGGCGGGCGAACGTCAAGGGCGTACGCGAAAAACCCCGCCAATGACGGCGGGGTGTGAGAGCGAGGGGGATTATCCGTAGATCACTTCGCCTAGACAAGCGAGTTGGGCGAAGGCGTCAAAGCTGATAGCATCGGCATTGCACAGCCAATCGTCCCAAACTTCGGTATCTATTGAAGCCGGCGGGGGAGTGCAACCTTTTGGCCATTTGTCGAACAGCATGAGCGGGAAGACGGCAAGCAATTTAGCTTTGTCCAGGTTATATTCGATCCCGGTTTCAACATCTTCAAACCGAAATTCCCAGGCATCATATTTCCAACGGGTGCAGACCAAGGCGCAGCCGTGAGACGCTTCGGGGAAATTCTCCATGATGCCTCGGACCACGGTTTCAATTAGCTCTGACGGGTATGTGATAGTGACTGATTCTATGTTCATTTCTCGTTCCTTTCGTTAAGGATTGCCCGTTGCTTTGAAGATGGCTTGAGATAGCTTTACCAACAAAGCGTCTGTTAGCAGTGGCGAATATTCATTTGCCGCCACTTGAACGCCCGCACCATGTGCTGACATTATAGATTGACACGCTTCCAACAATTCGGGAGCGGCAGTAATAAGGTGGGCGTTAGCTGCGTAATTCGCTTCATCCCACGGCCCATTCAACTCGCATACGGTTTGCGTTTTGCCGGCAACATGCGGGCTTTTTGCAGTGATCCGCCAATGGTTCGATTTGCGATGCGCAAGATCGTAACCAACTGGAGCAATTGTCCACGGTCCCGGTGTATGTTCTGTTTTCATCGTTCAATTAAAGAGCCGCACCCTACGTGCATTGAACCGTTCGCAGTGGGAACCGCGAAGATACACGCAAGGTGCGGCAAATGGTTTCGTTTGATTCGTGACGGTTCAAGTTCACATGACGACAATAGTAAACGTGCGGATATTGTCAAGGGGATTTATTTGAATAAATCTGCTTGACTATTTTTCGCAGTGTGAGATTGTGCAGCCATGAATGTAGGAACTTCATCTAACCAAGCGAGCGCGAAAGCGCCGAAAATCACCCTTGATTCCAATCCCAGCGATGCCCCTTGCTGTCTAAAAATCATTTCAGATGACGGACGGGATCTGCTAATCCAGTCGGATTATGATTTTCCTGGCATCGCCAATGCTTTCGGATGGAACATGCGCAGTGTCCAGAATGACAACGGAACATGTGAGCACACCCACACCGATGGAACCATTGATTGCCCCGATTGCGGAATCAAGGCCTTGACCTTTATTCACGCTGCCCGGGAATGGCTTGACGATAATGACGGCGCAACAGCGGAAGATCCTGGATACTTCGACAACTAACCCCCTTTATGTGCCGGCTGTCCTGCCTGCTATGCTACAACACTTCGCAGGATTCCTACCGGGGCAGTCGGCGCAGATTAATTATATGAAAGAGACGCACGTTAGAATCTCGGGTGTTTGCGATTGCGAGATTTACGAGCATTGCCGCAAATGCGATCCGGATGCCTTTAATCAACCCGCTTTTCGGTTTTTATATCGGCGCATTGAAGCGAATAAGCAGCATACGGTTGAAGCGTGGTGCGTCTTGACAAGCTCGTTAACAAGCCGCGATGCCGCCGATCATTTAGTCGCCAATTGGAATAAACGCGATGCTCATAAATTTGAGTGGAAACATGAGCCGTGTTTGCCTGATAGTTTCGATTACCCTTGCGGCTAATTTAGCCAACCCCTGATACCAATGATCCCCACCCTCCTCCTCTGCATCATCTGGGACCTGATCATCTTCAAGGCCGCTCAAGCTGCCGTAAACAAACTGAACCGATAAAACTATGAACGACAAAACTTACAACGGTTGGACTAATTACGAAACTTGGAACGTTAAACTCTGGATCGACAATGAAGAATCCAGCCATCGCTATTGGCGCGAAGCGGCTGAAGAAGCATTGCGCTATCGCCGTAATGATGCCGACGACGCAACCGGACAGCTTGCGTGCCGCCTAAAGGATGAATTTCAAGAACAAGTTCCAGACCTCGGCTCCTCCTGTTGGGCTGATTTGCTTGGTGCTGCGCTCTCGGAAGTTAATTGGCATGAAATCGCCAAGAGCATGATTGAGGGGGTTGACAAGGAAAGCACCATCGCCAACGAATAAACACCCTTGACTTTTTCAACCTAACTTGCGTAACTGATGCCGATGAAACTTTCGGAATCCCAATGTGACGCAATTGCGGCATCAATCGAAGCCCTTAGAAAAGAGCGCGACACCCTCAAAGAACAGAACGCAAAATTGATGGCCGCGTGTAAGGAGTTTGTCAGGCGTTGTGAATGCGGCGAAGTGCTGAGCCGTAAATCTTACAAAGCCTTTAAGGCTGTGATTAAGGATGTAGAATGCCGATGAAATTGGTCAATGAGCTAATCACCTTGCCGCCCGCCTACTCCCTGACTCAGGAGGCGAGCACGTTCGTTGCTGGCCTCATGTTGGAATCGCAGGGAATCGAGGCTGTAACCGACGCCCAGAGCCAGCAACACGCGGTTGCGATGGGCCGCGCCTTTCGCGCTCACCTTGCCGAAGTGGAGGCAACGCGCAAGGCGCTCAAAGAACCGATCCTCACTGCGGGCCGAATGCTGGACAGTATCGCCACCGAACATTGCGATCCGATGGTTGCTGAAGTCAGCCGACTTGAATCGCTGATTGCTGCTTTCCAGCGCCAGGAGCAAGAGCGAGTCGCCGAGGAACAGCGCCGACGCCAAGAGGAAATTGATCGGCTGGCCAAGGAACGGCTCGCCGCTGAGAATGCGCTCCAGGATGCGCCGGCCTCCGCCGAGAACGACGCGCTTGCCGATATTCAACGGCAACAGTTGGAGATGGCCGTTGATCTGGCGGAGCAAGCCGAGCGTTCGGCAATCGTCGCCCCGCCGCCTGAACCCGAGAAGGCAAAGGGCATGGCGACAACAAAGGTGCTCAAGTGGGAATGCGTGGACATTCACGCGCTTTACAAAGCACGTCCAGATCTGTGCAATGCGCCAACACCAAAAAAGAGCGCGATTAATTCGACGTGCAGCGCACCGGAGAGCGCAACCGAAGCAAACCCGGATGCGACAATCCCGGGGCTGAAACTATTCTGGACGGATAAAACAACGATCAGAAAATGAATTCAAATTTTATAATCGACGAAGTGCTCGCAAGGGCGTTCCCTGGAGCGGAAATATCGGAGTGCGTCAGAGAGGTTATCGTGCTGGCAATGACAGAGCAACGAAGGGTTGTTTTAACCCATAACGACCGCGAATATCTCATCGATCCGAAAATGCTTTTAATGACCATTCTCAAACAACATGAAACCAGCAATTGACGTGCAGGCGACAGAAACAACGGCCCTTGCGGTCCTGCCTGAGCAGGCGCAGCAATCGGTCACACTCTTTCGAACCGACGACCCGCAAGAGGTTATCGTGAGGGCAAGCGCCATCGCTACCGCCTTGAAAGATGTAATCGCCAAGCAAGGGCTTATCTCGAACATCGGCGGCAAATCGTATCCGAAGTGCGAAGCCTGGACGCTTTGCGGAACTATGCTGGGCGTGTTCCCGGTGCTGGTCTGGAATCGTCCAGTCGAGGGCGGTTGGGAGGCGCGAGTTGAAGCTCGCAACGCCCGGGGCGAAATCTTTGGTGCAGCCGAAGCACAATGCCTCAGAACCGAGCGCAATTGGTCCAACAGGGACGATTTCGCTATCCGCAGCATGTCACAGACCCGGGCGACGGCAAAGGCGCTCAGGATGCCCTTGGGCTTCATTATGACGCTTGCGGGGTACAATCCAACACCGGCAGAGGAAATGATGCACGAGAACGAGGAAAGGCTGGCCTCGCCCCCAATTCAACCTAAGCCTGCCGCGACTCCGCAACCGCGCACTCAACCGACGACAGCAGCGCCGAAGGCAACGGAAAAGACCCGTGAATGGCTGGTCAAGGCGCTGGCGAAAATTGAGGCATCGGCCATCGCCTATTTCCAATCGCTGAATCAGTTGAAGCAGGGCGAAGCACTCGCGCAATTGCCACTGCAATACGTGCCGACGACAACGGATCAACTCAAGGAATTGATGGCGAAGATTGATGCGTTCGCCAAGAAACCGGCAGCGACCATTGAACCGCCGCCGACTTCCGAGCCGGCCAGCGACGAAGCGTGGCGCAAGTTTCCGATGCCGTTCGGAAACAAGAAAGGCACACCGCTGGCGGAATTGGACAAGAAGTATTTGTACGGCTTGGCAATGAACTACGTTGCGGCGGTTGAATACAACGGCGCTCCGTTGCGACCAGATCAGATCGAGGCTAACAAGTTGCTTCGGACGCATCTTGATTCGGCCTCCATTCATTACGGCTTCAACGCACCCGCCCAATGAAAAAACATCATGCGTAGCGTATTTGTAATCCTGGGAGCCGTGGCGATGTATCGGACTCAGGACATTCCAACCGCAGTCGGCATCGTGCTTCTGTTGGCGATGCTTTTCGTTGTGACGATATGAGTGAACTTGAAAATCTGACCGCAGAGTGTGAACGGCTCAAGGGTGAGCTGGCGCAGGCCAAGGGGATTTTGGAAGGCAGAATCGCTGATGTGAAATCTGGCTTGGGCGGACTGTCTCTGACCGAAACAATCGTCTGCCTAAACGAGCAACTCGCCGCCCTCAAAGCCCACAACGCCGCCCTGCTCGAAGCGTGCCAAGCGGCTTTATCTCGAATGGAATCTGACATTAATTTCGATGTAAATGGGGCCTTAAAACTTCGCGCCGCCATCGCGCTTGAGAAGGGGGAGAAGTGAGTATGACCTTGCAGCAAAAAGTCGAACTGTGGGATGCCGTGAACAGCTACGCACAAGCTTGCGGAGGCGACACCAAAACTACAAATCCGGCGAGAGAAAGGGCGGTCGTTCAGGTGGAGAGAATCGTTTACAAAATAGCCAAACTCCCTGACTCGATCCAATGGGCGTTAAACTCCGGAGATGGAACATATAAGCCATGACCGAACCCATCAAATGGCGCGATGCGCGGAAGGTGAAGCCCGTTGCAACCATCGAGGTTATTCAAGGGGCGGAAGGCCTTTGTGTAACGATCAATGACAGGCGCATTGCTGGTCCGAAGCCGTGGGGCGGCGGCAAAGTCATTTGGAGTTGGAAAACCACCGTTCGAGAAATCAATGAAGCCATACGGGCACCGATGCCCAAAGGACCGAGGGGGAAACTGTGAATAGCGACGAAATCCGAATTGCGCCATGGCAACTTGAAGTGCTTGAAGCACTCGGATGCGCTGATGGAAAAACGAAAATAATCCTTCCATATTTGCGAAGGCCAACCGGAGACACGTGTTACGGGTCGGCGTGGTTTCGTGCCTATGTAGAAGAATTAAGGCAAAAATTAAAAGCCGATAATTTACCATGACCACCACCGCCCTAATTTTGCAGAACGAAGCGGCCTGGCGTCGCGCGCACTCGCTGTTGCGGTTGTGCGAGCGCGAGACTGGCTTTGTAATTTCCCCCGTGTTTGTGCCGACCGAGCCGCGGATAAACCAAGAGTCCGCTAAGTCACCAATCTCATGTCGTGACGGCGAAGCGCGAGAGGGCACGCCGTCCACAATCCGACTGAAAATCGGTGTTGGGACTCTCGCGGCGGGGGATTCACTCAACAGAAAGGTAATGCGATGAAAACCGCAAATGAGTTGCTTCAATACCTGCATTATCAATTCCCGGCCACCCGTGGGCACTTGCCGCTCCTCGGCAAACTGCAAGCGGTCTTTGAGGAAGGCCGCCAGGATGGACTTATGGAGGCTGCTGCGCTTGCCCGGTCTTTTGCCCAGTCGATGGGAAACAGGCACTCAAGGCAAGCTTCCGCAACGATTGAATCCAATATCCGCGCCATAGCCCGCGCCGAATCTACTGCTTGCGCGTCAGCCCCACCGACCAATCCATGAAATTTGATAATCGGAGAGAGTCATTGCCAATACCCATCAATCTTCGAATCGTTGATGGAACTTTCTAAAATCGTACGTGCGCAGCGATGCAATCCTCCGAAGCGCACACTATTTTACGATGCCCACTGAAATTCAATGGCGGTTGCGAGCGCATGAGCAACGAATAAAAACGGACAAGGTTTGGAAGCATCACAGCGCAGTCAATGCCAACGACGCCGCCGAGCTTGTCAGAAATTACAATTTGGCCGGCACGGTTTTCGAATATCGCGCTATCGAAGTCGAAAAGGAAAGACCACCCGAACGGAAGCAGGGACCGTTTCCGTTCACGTTTGGCAAAAAGGGAAAAGGAAAAAGAGAAGCGCCAATATTGGGGCCACTCGCAGATCCCAAAGATTAGCGCCTTACACGAAAGAACTGGCGAGCCTTCACCATCGGAACAACAGAAGGATTAGCTGTGCCAACATTCACCCAGACTTTCAAATCTTCCGACGACTGCAAAACGTCACCCTCTTTCTGATTCGTCCACGACACGATAACGTTTCCTTGCTGGCGCGTGAGCGTCAATACTGTGCGCGTCTCCGTCAATGGGAACAGTGTCAGCCTCGGGATGTTGTCGGCCCAACGCCAGAACGCCCAACCGTCCCGGCTCCAGGCAATGTCATTCGGACGTTGCGCGGCATAAACTGGCTCCTCGCGCAGCGACCATGCGCCATCACTGAACCGCCGATGCAGCCAAGGGCCTCCGGTGCAGTCAGGGTTTAATTCCCAGGATAGCAGGTCGAATCCGCTGGACGTTGTGAAGATGGGGGACGGGTTGAAAACTTCGTTGATCAAATGATCGTTCTTGGCGACAAGCGCCGGCTTCAAATCGGAACCAATCGCGGTAACGACTTCATAGCTCGCCAGAAATTCGCACGGCCATTCTTGCCGATAGTTCTGGTACGCGAGCAGAATATTGGTCCCCGAACGCGCAACGGTAACGTCTGGGAATTCACCGTTTGGGGCCATTTCGCCCATGACATTCGTTCCGTTGATGGTGTCCGCATTGATTAGCGCCTGATGGAAGTCGAAGAACGCACCTTCGGTGTATCGGGCAAGGTCAATAACATGTGAACTGTCACGGTTCAGCACGATCCAAACTTTCCCATCCGGGCCATTGATTGCCGTTGTCGCAATACTCGAAATCCCAATCGGAGGCGCGACAAACACGTTGTAATTCGGCTGCTGCCAAACGCCGGCAGGCGTTCGATAAACACTCAGGAGGTTGTAACTGGAGTCATGTCGATAACTCACGACCAGCACGCCGCCAGCGGGTGTCAGGCAAGCCGATGGGCAGCGATTGTCCGCATCCCCGAGTGAAAGTGTTCCCTCAAGAATGGCATTCGTGGAGGTCAGACGGAATGTGGATACCTTGACTCCGCCCGCCGCCGTTGCCATGTCGGCCAGAACCAGCACATCGCCGGTCAGGACGATGGCGGGGCAACTAAGCTGTGCCCAGCCGGGAAGCAGGTAAGCCTTACCGGCAGACTGCCTGTCCCAAATGTAGGCATACACGCCCGTCCAGGTTGCGTACGTGAGGCAATGGCGGTCCCCGTCGGTTGCGATGGTGTTTCCCCACCAGGTAGCCGCCTGATAGGGCGGTGGCAGCGCCAGGACGGCTCCCAGCGAGGCTTTGAATTCGGAACCCTTCGGAGATGACAGTTTGGCCCTCGGACGCATTCTAGGTGGCAAGGGAGGCATTTGAGCCGAAAATGCCAGATCGGACCATAAGCAGAGAAAAAGAAGCGTCCAGGGCAGCCCCAGACGCATTTTGATTGAGTGCCCCATATCCCAGGATGGTTGTTTTTACTCCGGGGGCGCTTCCCATTCGGGGCCACCAAAAGCTGTGCCGCCCGGGCGCAAGGCAGCAACGCGAGCATCGAGAGCTTCCTGCTCCTCAGGGGTCACATCGCCGTTCTTGGCAAGGTTGGCGATAGCGGGGGCGAGTTTTTCGAGCATTCCGAGGGCAAGATCGGCAAGGGCGAGAATTACAGCGGGAGTCATAATTTTCCTTTCGTTGGAGGGTTAGGGCGTTTTAATCGGTCCCAAGGCTGGCCCCGCTCTCACGTAATACCTCGTGATTTCCACAAGGGCCGCTCGAATGGTGGCGACGGCTTTTGCCAGTGCCGCCTGATTCTCCGAAGTGGGGGCCAGCTTGTAGGCGTCTCGAACGGTGATCGCACTGCTGAACCATTGCGGGGCATTGCGGCGAACGGTGTCGGCGTACTTCTTGATTTCCGGGATGGAACTCAGGGCTTCCCGGTTGTTGAATTCCCACAACACGAATTGATGAATCGTGTCGTAAGAAGTGGCGATGGCCAGATCGGCATCATAAAGGATTTTGTCGCCGCCGTACACACCGGCAGGGTCGAGGCCCCGGCAGGCGGGCATGGCGAGCAACGCGAGGATTGTGAGAATTAGATACGCTCTGCTTTTTTTGGTATTCATTTTTACCTTTCTTTGGAGTCCACAATTGCTTGTTTTCTTTGATGCTCTACGTAAGCAGCACGCGCCAGCCTGGCGGCTTCAATATTTTCAGGCGTTGCATCTTTGGCCGCTTTATCATCGGACAACTCCATCACTAACTTGAGTTGCGCCCCCATGCTGCTGTTTACCAGTGTGTGAACCTTTTCGCTGGTTTTCCTGATGTATGTCAGTTGGATAGTAACGACGCCACCAATCACCGCCAAAATAATCTGAGTCAGGTTTGCTTCGGAGAAGGCGAGCATCATTAAGTGGTTTTAGTCAAGTTACGGCACAATGTCAACTTGCACCTGATTAGAGAACGCTGATTCACACAGCGGCGACAAGCTGTCCACTGAAGTTACCACAAATGAATATGTGGAGTTGAATGTAAGCCCAGTGATAATTTTGCTCCTGAGATTTGCAGCAACGCTGATGGGGCTTTGCGGATCGTCATAAGGGCCACCTGCGTTTTGACCAAAGTAAATCTTGAAACCAACGCCAGGATCGGCAGAGACGGTCCAAAAGACTTCAACAGTTCCAGTGTCAGGATCGAGAAGGGTAACGGCTGTTAGAACTGGAGTTTCCGCACTGCAAAGAACCGTGCCGGCCCATTGACACAACAAATAAATCGCAACCGCCTTAGGATCGGGCAGGCACGAAAAGCAGCGAGCCGTGCTCGCCAGTGCATTTGGATCACAGTCCATTAAGTGATCCGCTCAAGATCCAGATTTCCGTTTACAACCCGGAGGCGATAAGTCGCAGTCTCATCCTCGGTGTCTGTTAGGACAACGCCAGCAGTTGCATCTTTGAATTTCAGGTCTTTCGAAAGTTCCAAAGTGCCATCTGGTTTAATGTTTAGAATGTCTGTCATAGTTTTTTGATGTGTTGATTTCTTGCGCTTCATTAGACGGTAATCAAACCGTACTGGGACAAAGCCGCGTAAATAGCCTTCACCTTTTCAGCAAGTTGGTAAATGTCATTGTGGATCGCCTGAGCATCGTTCGCGTAAACAATCAGATCTGAAAAATCATCAATCTGATCTTGGGTGCCACTTGAAGTGGCGTTGTTCGTTAACACTTGAACGGTTTGCTGTGCGGCTGGGGCTTGACTAAAGAATCCAAGTTCTCCGGCAGTGCCAATCTGCACTATTGTATTTGCAAACGTGGCAGACCCATCGGCGTTCAAACTGCATCCTGCACCCGTAATATTGCCAGCAAGCGTTATATTGACTCCACCTGAGAATGATGCAGACCCGTCCGCGTTGAGCAAAAGCTGTGCTCCATTTATAGAAATAGAGCCATCCGATACTAAGGATGAAGCACCATTTGCCCAAGCCAACGATCCATCTGGGTTTACTGAAATTTTGGTTGCTGCCCACGTAACACTGACTGTGAAATTGATGCCGCTCGCCGCCAGAAAAGCAATAACCTGATCGATGGTCGTCTTTTGCGTCACTCCAGCTTTTACGGTTGGGAAAATATCAGTCCCGGCCGCTCCAGCAGATGCCGGCAATGCGCTAATCTTTGGCATAATTAATCTAAAAGCCCGTATTTCCTCAGGCCATTGTTCACTTTCGCAAGGGTGTTTGCCAATTGATAGATGGCGTTTCTAACGGCTTCAAGGCTGAGTTCTTCAAAATCTTCAATCACCCCATTCTGGCCCCCGGGAGTAACGTTATTCGACAGATCCATCCCGCTTGGTTGTTGTGGGACCGCAACCGATCCGAAGGCTCCGAAATTCCCACTATCCTCAATCCTGAATTGGTAGTTGCTGTTGTTTGCGAATATTGCTCCGCCCTCTGGTGTAAGCTCCACATTGCCTCCACCAACCATTACGCCGCCATTTGACCTGAGCAAACTCGTCGAATAGCCGAACTCTACAGAGCCATCTGGATTTAGCGTTACGGCGCTTCCGTTAATCCGCAAGCCGCCATCAAGCCCAAGCGATGACTCAAGGCCATTCCAATTTAATGGAACCAGCATCGTGACTCCGTTTTCGTCCACCGCGAAAAGATTGCTCATAAATTATTCAGTTAACAGCGGAGCATTAAGTTCGTCCAAAATATCCACTGCCAATTCAGTTAAAATGCTCTCTCCAGAAGGCGGAGGCGTCGGACTGCCATTGGCTATTTGGCAGAGTAGGTAAATCATCACGGCTCCTGAATCCGGAAGACAGGAAAAACAGGAGGCCGATTTTGATAATTCATTCGGATCGCAATTAACGGGCATCGATCACAGGTTCGCTATTTGGCAAAGGAGCATCGTCTGCACTTGCGCGTGCTGACCATCGAGACATTCGAAGCAACGCGCCTGATTGGAGAGTGTCTGCGGGTCCATCGAACCACCGGCAATCTGCGCGAGCAACATCGTGATTACCGCTTCACGATTGGGGATGCACTCGAAGCATTGCGCGGCGGTTTGCAGGTCTTGGGGTGTGCAGGAAATGGGCATAGATTTTACGTTGCCATTTCGTCAAGCTTGCCCATCGCCGATCTCATATCCTCCGACTCCCCGGAGTCGTCCTTTTTCTTGACCTTGGCAACTTCGTATTCGTCCTCGTAGCCGTGAACGATTTCGAGGGTGATCTTATCTCCGGGCTTTAAATCACCAAGGAATGACTTGGAGAGCAGTTGAGTCGGGCGGTCGTTCTTTTCGGATTCGTTTCCCTCCTCCGGGCCGGCCCCGGGATCCGAGTCAGAATCCGTATCGGGATAATAGCTTTCGTCTGCCATGTTTTGCCTTTGGTGACTTTGATTTTTAATTTAATGGGTTCGGCCCGTTCACTTGTGGAACGGATATACCGACATGCCGAGCAGGATAAGCATGGCCAGAACGACGATGCCGCGCCCGCGAGCCACATAGGGCGAGTCCGGAACGAAGATGCCCACCAACCAAAGGAAAGCGAGAATCCAGAAAAAGATCGCGTACATTTTGTTGCCTTTCGTTGAGATGCCCCGGACGGAAGGGGTCCGTCCGGGGCGTTATGCCTAAGACTGCCAAGGGAAGCTCGCCGTATTGCAGTTTGTGGTGAGCGAAATCGTGGTGCCGCTGGCCACCGCGAACGTTCCCATATCCGGCATAAGGCTGTTCAGTTGAACCACCAAGGCGGCAAGCGTCGTACTTCCGCTGATGGCCGGATGCGAAACAGGAGCACCTTCGCAAAGAACGCTGTTCTGTGCGAGTTGGTAGGTGCCCGACAAACCGTTGAGAACCGGCGTAAAGGTGAGTGTAACGTTCGCCGGGAACGGGCTGGTGCCCGCCGCGAGATCCACGCAATTAGCATTCGAGCTTTCATAACTCTGCGTCGGATAACCGGGATCCGCATTGCAGGTGTTGATTTCGATCACGCAAGAAGGCTCGCGTTTGTTGAAGATCAGCACGCCGAATTCGGTATGGTCCGGGGCAACCGCCTCCTTGAAGTCGGCGATGAATTGACCCTTGTTGCGCCGTTTATTTTCAATGACGCAGCCGTTTTGATCGGCCCCAAGGTTGTCCATGACGAACTGCCATTTGCCGGCGAAATTGCGGGCCGCGAAAGGCATTTCGGGATTCACCGGCATTGCTTCGGCGAACAGAATTTGGAGGATCTTCGTATGCCACACATACGAAAATTCGTATTGCGCGTTGTCGTACGCGGGGTTGTTGACGGACTTGATGCCCGCCGCGCTCCCGGCTCCGCTGGAGGGAATGTTCATCATCGGAAGCAGCACCTGGTAGCGGTGCTTGCCGGCCACTACGCCGACATAATTGAATCGCAGGCCCTCGGGGTCCACGCGCACCGAGAATTGGCCGATGGTGCCCTTGAGGCCGTAGCGCCAGTAGGCGCTGGCAGCGGCAAAGTCAGTAAAGCGCCAATTGCCATTGATCGATGGAATCCCGCCGATGCCTTGCTGGCCACCGAGCCGGTCCAATTCCCACAAGGTTTGTTCGCCCGTCACCAATTCGAACATCGGCGGCATCTTATCACCGTAGGGATTGGTGCCGAGATACCCAACGCGGGTTAGGGGATCAATGACGCGCTGGAGCATCTGCGGCGTCAGTTTGAATACGCTCGTCGGCGGGGCATTGGTGTCGATATACCGTTCGACGCAGGTTCCGGAGGCGTTGGTTGTTTTGACCCAGGTGAACTCGAAGTTCGCCGCTGCCGAACCGAAATTGCGATTGGCTATCCACTTGTTATCGACGTACTGCGCTCCCCGGCGACGGATGAAGTTGCTTTGAATCGTGACTGTTGCGGGCTTGAGAATGTTGGAAATGATGTAGGCGAATTGCTCCTTCGCTTTAGTAATGTGCATCAACTGGTCGAAGCAAAGCAACTGAGTCGCCCAGGATTGTTCTTCAAGGAACATGTTGAGCCGGGACGAACCCCAGCCGATCAGGTTCTCCTGCTTATCGCAGGGCGTTCCGAGGCAGGAATCCGCGCTGGTTTCATTCCAACAATTCGTCACGTCAGGATAGACGTGATTGAAGCGATCCCGCGTGTGCTGGGTACCGGACCACGCCTCCCATGTGCCGGATGTGACGTGGGCGATCCATCCGGACGCCTCAGGTCGAATATCCTTGATCACGTAGGAATCGAAGAACGGCTGTTGGGAGACGATAAACTGGGAAAATTGTGAGCAACTAACAATTCTAGCCATAACGTGTTACGTTGACTGACTTCAAAAACACAATGCTCAAAAACACGCCTATCGTGCTCTGAGACTTACGGGGCTTTTTCGAAGTCAACGCTTCGGCCAGCTATGGCCGGCATCAGGAGAATGCCGAGAATCGCGTTGTGGTGGCGATGACACCCGCATACCTCTTTCGGGCGTATGCGAACCCTTGACTTGGGGGCGAGCCAGTCATTTCCGAACCGAATTCGGGCCTAAACACCCAACTACACTACATTCTTTAGGATTGCAACAAAAAACCGCCCGAGAGCCATCCCGGGCGGTAACCAATGGGAACGTCTTTACCTATGAGGCTTCAGAATAAACCGATAAATAAAGATTGGCAAACAAAAAAGCCCGCCCTGATGTATGGCAGAGCGGGCTGAACGAGGAACCGATTAACCAGGAATGTCCATAAGAACAATCAAATCCTAAAGAATCGCCGGAAATTGTCAACTACAAAATTATCGCCTCTCAACATAGCCGTTTAAAATCACGTTTACCGCGACATAGCGACTTGGATTCAACCATGCAGCGGGAGTCTCCGTGCCAGCCATGCAGAGAGGCGAAATTACAAAATGCCTTCCTTGGCATATTCCTGTTCGAGCATTGCGAGTGCTCCGCCAAGATCCCCTCCGCCATCCTTGCCGTTCTGGGCACCACCACGGGCGCGAGGCGTTTCTCCCGGCCCTGGTTCCGATTCCTTATACTGGGCGAGTTCGGCTTCGAGTGCCTTCACGCGCTTTTCCAGAGACGCCCGCTGATGCGCCAGCCGGTCAAATGCGCCCGCTTTCTGGCGAATAGCCGACACCGCCGAAGCAAGCTGCGCGGCAGTCATTGGCTTGTCGCCTTCCTTCACGGGAGCGCCATTGGCAATGACGCGCTGAACAAGGTGCATCCCGCCTTCGAGAAGTTCGTTGCCTTTGGGATCGGCATCGTCAGGCTTAAACCAATGCGGATATTTCTCTGCCGCCTCTTTGTTGGCGGTTTCAACAGCATTAGTGAATTCCTTCTGGAAAGCCTCGCGTTGCTCCTGCGCCTGCTTCTGCCGTTCGCTGCCGGTCTTGCGGAAATCCTGAATCGCTTTCTGGCGGCTGGAGTTCAGTTCGTTGACGCGCTCACGATGCCAGAGCACCATCGGAGCCTTGGCCCCGAAATGTTCTGCGGCCCAATCGGCGGCGGCATCATCGTCGCTGATCTTCATCAGGGCGTTGAAGTCCTCGGCGGTCGCTTGCCGCGCAGGACGAGTTACTTCCTCGGCCTCGTTCTTGCGTTCGACAATCTTGAGTTGAGCAACTCGGCTTTGACCGGCCACAAAAGCATCGACAAACGGTTGCTCGTACTTCTCCTTGTATTCGTCGCTCTGGGCGTAGTCAGAAAACTTCAACCGCTCCTGAACATCAGCGAGTCGTTTCTCGCGATCTGCTAATCGCTCAGAGAGAGTTTTCTTTTCAGGATCATCGGCGGGCTGACTCGCCTTGGCCTTGAATTCGGTATGCTCCTTTTCAAGAGTGGCGTATTTCTTTTTGAGCGATTCGTACGTTTCGCGCAACTGCTTCGGCGGCATCTTATCAATTGGAATCTCCGCTGGCGTCTTTTCGGCAGGCTTCTCCGCTGGCTTTTCCGGGGCCTTGGTTTTGTCGGCAGGCTCGGCGGATTTCTCGGCAGGTTTTTCAACTTTGGAGAACTTGCCTGTTTCGTCACGCGGCTTGGCAGGCGGCTCTTCGCCGGTGGGCGTATCCGTGGGCATCCTGTCCTCAATCGCCAATTCATCCAGGGCGGCGAAGGCTGACGCATCGTTGAACGTGCGCCCGGAAATATCCGGCGCGTTGGGTGCAGGTGCGGCGGGTGCAGCAGGTGCGGCAGGGGCCGGAGCGGGGGCTGATGGTGCTTCTGGCATAAGATTATACTTTCCTCCATTCGTATTCTGACGACATGAGACTTGCGATGCCTTGAGAACTTTTAAGATTTACAAAATTAAACGGTCCACGCTCATTGGCACTTTTCCCGGCAACTACAAGCTTCAAATCTTTCATCATACGTGGGGTGTTTTTTTCATCTCCAATCATACGATATTCAATTGAATCTCCAACCACAGGCAAACCGTCATCAAATTCAACCCAAATCATACCTTATAATTGATACGATTCGCGGGAGCAGGTTTTTTGTCGAGAGCGATTTCGGTCAAATTCATCAATTGTTCGAGGAACATACGAGCACCTTGCATTCGCCAATCGTTTGCAGCGGCAGTGGCAAGGTCACTCGGTTTGGGCAATCCCGCCAGCATTGTCACCAACGCGGCTTCGGAAGCTGAGCCGAATGCGGCAGATGTAACAAGGTCATGCCAGAGTTTCGAATGCTCGCCAGCATTGAACCGTTTTTTGGCGTCGAGATTCATTTGTGAGTTGGGAGTGGGATCGGCGGAAGCACCGGACCATTCGGATCAGGATCGGGAACGAAGCTGCTTGAAATTGGATGCGTGAAAGTGTTGTGACATGAGTCGCAATGAAATTTTGCCCTCCGATACAGGATGCGGCCTTTGCTGGGAACAACTTGGACGCCGTAAACCGTAATTTCGCCGCGAGCGTGATTCGTTTCTCCGCAACAAGTGCAGACAGCATTCATCGGCTTTGTTTTCGGCAGCGTGGCGCAACATCCGAAAAGCAGCAGGCAGAGAATGGCGGCAAGGGGCTTCATCTGTTGTTCAGGTTGATCAGATTCTCCGGAGGCTCAGGCTTGCTCGCCTGCTTCGGATAATATTTTTGGACGAAGTTTATGGCTAACTTCACCGCATTGTTCATTGCCTCATCGGTGGAGCTGGTTTTGTCAATAAGCCGGATTGCCTCGGGTTTTCCGCCTTTCTGTTGCACTCCAAATTCCACCTGATGCACAAGCCCATGCTCCGGGTGCTTGATGGGGCCTGCGATGTTGATGAAAATGGCGAGCGGCTTCACTTCCCAAGCAAAGACCTTCGGCGTGAAAATGTCAAGCTTCGGTTTCTGGTGGCTTCTTGGCGCGTTTGGCCTGCATCTGGGCCTTGGTGGATTCCTTGCCAATATCAATTGCAGCCTGAGCCGTAGCTTTCTTCAATTCCAGATCCGCCTTGATGCGGTCCTGCTCGGTTTTCTGCTCGAACGCGATTTGACGTTGAGCCGTTTTTTGCGCGTGCGATTTACTGTCTCGCTGAATCTTGGCCTGCGTCAACAGCGCATCGGCCTGAGCCTTCGCAGCAGCTTCTTCGACCGGCCCGCCTGCTCCATTCTGGCCTTGCGCCTGCTCCTGCAACCGTTGGGCGTAAGCCTTGACGGCGTTCGACAGGTTCTTGAGCATGTCGCCATACTGCTTTACGCGAGGCTTCATGTTCTTATCCTGCGCCAAAATCTTGATGTGCTCGCCGATGTGCTGCCCCATCGTCTGCAATCCCAGCAACTCCTGAGGCGTAGCCATGCCGCCCGTGCTCTCGATACGCTTTACGATAAGCGCCATATCGGTAAGCAGCTTCTCGATGTATTCGGTATGGTTGATGCCCTCTTGCAACGGCACCGGAACGCCAGCCATGAGCGGCCCGATGGCGGCACTCGCCAGCATGACACTGTTGCTGATCTTCTTGACCTCGGGCTTGAGTCGATTCGCCAGATCCCAATCGTTCGAATTGGCGGCGATGTAAATGCGATCCACTTCGTTTTGGGCGTCGGGATCGAGTTGAGGCCGAATCGCCATCAACTTGTCGGCAATCGCCACCTGCAAAAGTTTGTTGCCCTGGCCGATGACGCGGTTGGGCGTGACTTCCCAGGCGTCAACGTTCAGGGCTTCTTCGGGGACGCCGTGCGATAGCAGGCACACCCGCGCATCCCGAACGTCGTTGTCCTTGCTGTCTTTGATGCAGAAGCGACGACAGATTTCGATGTAACGGAATTTCTCGCGGGCGTAAGCGCGATTGAGGATGGAGCCGACGAGCGCAGCCGATGAATTGACTTTGGCCATCGTCCGGGTAGCTGTCTCGTTCGAGTCGCGTTCGCTGTTGAAATCCAGGTCTTGCGTGAACGCCGACGAAACATCCGACATGGATTGTCGGCCCAACTGCATCGCGTTCAGGATTAGCCCCTCGTCGATGCGCCAGCGTTCTTCGGGTTTCACAAATTGCAGGCCCTCAGGCAAAATGCCTTTGTCCACCAAATCAATCTTCGACAAGCGATCCATATCGGCAGGATTGCCGACGCGGAAGTATTGAAGCAGGTGCTCGAAAACGGCATCAGTGAATCGGCATTTCAAGCGATTCTGCAATTCGCATACGGAATAAAGCAGGAAACCGAGAGAACGAACAGAGTGATACCGGAATGGCGCGACGGCAGAAGCATCACCAAATTGGAAGTGGATCAGTTCGGATCGTTTCGAACTATAAATACGGTCGCCGGGGTTGTATAAGAACTCACCTTTGCCAATGTCGTCATTCTTTCGGGAGTTGAAATCGGCGCTAGCAATTCCGCCGATACCGGGATCACCCCAGGCGTCCAGAACGATACGACGGTTCCAGCCGCACTCCTCTCCGTTATCATTCCAGAAGTAGAAATCGAAACAGTTGACCGTGGGGACGGCATCGCTTGCATAATATCCGCTATCCTGTTTGAACCGTTCGTGCATCTTTTCCGGGGACCAAACTGCCGGCCAATTCTGAGCGAGCAGCTTGCTCGATGAATCATAAAGCCATTTGAGAAGCTTGTTAACGAGCGGCATATTCCACGCCGTATCGCGCTTCGGGCCGTGCGTCCTGCGATAAAGTTCCTCCGCCGTGTATTCCCGATAGACCGCATACATCGGGAGATTGCGCAGACTGCGCAGTGTGTTCGAGGGAATCAGAACATCCTCCACGCCCAACTCTATAGGGCACCACGAATACCGATCTTCCCACATGGCAGGCCCGATTCCGTGAAGGACAACGCTGGCGAATACACCTTGGCGCAAGTCCAAATACTCCTCGGAGTTGAGGATGCGCTTATTGATTTCCTTGGTGATTCGCTCACTCCACTCCTGCCGCTTGTAAGCAGGACCATAATCAAGGTTAACGGTGAACAGCGGATTGGGAGCAAGGAAAGCGTTGTCGAACTGACTGCGAGCGTCGTGGTCTATTTTCGTCGCGGAAAGGTCGTTGTAATTCGTGCTCTGATTGTTCGTCTCCTGCTCCTCCTCGGTGAACGGCGGCACCCCGTTAAACAACGAATTAATAAGGGCGCGATTTTGAGCGCGAGGATAATCAGCGAGCCTGAGTTGCCATACAATTTGTTCGACGGCAGAAGCGTTCTCAAATTGCATAAAAGAGATTGTTACCCGCTTGACTCATACAATGCAATCCCTCAAGTCAGGCCAATGTGGGGCATAATCCTTCACTCTCGGCACTCGATTATTCGTGGGCCACATCTCCGCAAAATATCTTTCACTCCAACGATGGTCTTTTTGCAGCGGCTTAAGCTGCCGAAGATACTCCGATGTAGACCACCAAAAATTTCCTCCCCAAATTCCCCGCTGCAATGCCTCCGCTGGCGCGTTGTTGTATTTGTCGGACGTGAGCCAGTGCGCTCCAACCATGTCGTAACCCGCCTGCAAATCATGGGCGCAGCGTGTCCAGTTGATGACGACGTGGTGCATCATGCAACGTCGCCAAGCCTGCCGTAATTCCCAACCCTCTTTCGACGGAGGCCAGCATACGCCCTTGGCGTGCAGATAAAGAACGTACCAGCCGTTCTTGTCCTTCACCCAGTTTTCGAGAAACGCCATCGTTGGAAGTTCGCTGGCGGCATGTTCGCCGTGAACAATCACATTGGCATCCGGCACCATGCCTTTCAATATTCGATAATCCGACGCCCCACCGTTCAGGCCAATAAACATTGTGTCGGCAACGTCCATTAGCCCTGCTGCGTAGAGCGCCGAAAATTGTTCTTGAACGACGGCAGTCGCCCAACCGGGATCGATTGCAGGATTGCCAGCGAACGCCGGAGATGGCCCGTGCGCTCCGCCTGAAATGCGGGCGTGAAAGAAGATGGCGATCTTCATGGGGATTCCCACTTGTCCCGGTCCGCTATCATGAAATACAGGTTGAGCCGATACTTAATGCACTGTTTGCAAATGGAATGGTCCCGACGTTGCTCAATCATTTCGGCTGCTGTTGTGGTTAAATAATCGCCAACGGTAATGCGCCGGTCTGCAACGCAAGCGCACATCTCCGTTTTGCCATCATGTCGGATGAACGTGAAGATTCCACCTGCCCCAACTGGGCAGGCTTTGCCGATGGGATATTGGGCGTACATTTCCCGCGCTTTGTCCGGGGGAATGTTGAGCCGCTGCATCACGTCAACGTAAGTCTTGCCAATGGGCGGCAACGCATAGTTCCAATCAGGCCGGCCCTCCTGCACTTCATAAGGTGTCGCCTCCGGATCTTTACTGCGGCAATATTGAATCGCGTTCTCCATTGAGATTGCGCGAGCAAAAGACGTGAAAAATCCGATACCCAGGTTCGAGGCGTATTCGCACATCATTTCAATCTCGTGCGCGTTGTCGTTGTAAACATGGTAATTCACGAGGATGCTCACACGAGTTGGCAGCGGGCGCTCGTTGTTGGCCTCAGCGATAATCCGCATGTTTGCCTTCACCTTTTCAATGTCGCCGCCAACGTGACCCTTCACGTAAACATCCTGCGTGAATCCTGACAGGCTGATGATGATCAAATCCGGGTGCGCTTCGAGGAGTTCAGGAACGCGCCGAATGAAATTGAGATTCGTTGAAAGCTCAGGATGCAAGCCGCGAGCCTTGATTGCCGTGATGCACTCAGGAAGTTGGGGATGCAGAAACGGCTCGCTGTTGCCGTAAGTGAACACGATGGCGTTGGGATTCTCCGACTTAATCTTGTCGAGGATCTGCTCCATCATCCCCATTTCCATGAATCCGTTTTTGTGTTCGTATTTTACACCTTCGACTGGCTCTTGATTTCCCTTGGTGCAGGATGGGCAGCGCAGGTTGCACGCCGAACCGATTTCTAAAAAGTAACGCCAGCTATTGAGCTTTGTCTGTTCGAGGGTAATCGCCCCACCGCCTTGATAGAACGGCTTTGCCGCCTCCTCGTATTCGGCTTGGTGTTCGGGAGTCATGAATTATTAGAATCTTCCAATCCACGATTGTACCAACTTCTATTAACAGAATCCGTATATCCGCCACATTTTGAACATCTCCACTTAGCACCAAAACATTGCTCCGGTGAAGGATTTGTGATGGGTTGTTTGGTATGCCGATCTAAGCACACCGAGAAGTCATGCGGCTTGACACATTTATCAAGTAATTCTTGATTAGCTCTAATTTTTACAAGAATGGCATCTGTTTCCATCTCTGGGATTCCCACCATCTTCCCTACCTGATGAATTGTTTTAGTGATTTCACTCATAGTCTTTGGTGCTCAGGAGTCACCAGCTTTTTCTCCTGAAAATTCGCTTATACCAAGGCAATCTATTCGTTCGACGCATTGCTTCATCATAACCGCACATGATAGCATTAGCGAACCATGATATTAGCCAGCCCTCGTCAATTTGCTGTTGATTGTTAGAAGCCAACACTGCATTGAATTCAGATGCCCATCTGCGAGCATCCATATCTTGATGTAATGATGTTTTCATAATTCCCAAGGTTATCATCGTGGGGGAGCGATTAGATCCGAAATTCTGTCTGCGCACAGGCATTCGCTGTGGTCCCCGGACATGTAAGCGCCGGGGACTTGCCCCCAATATTGCGGGCCATATTCGGCGCTCCACGTCACCATGATTGCGCGGCGTCCCTCGGATTGCACCCATTGAGTCAGCGAGCCGTTTCGGTGCTCGAAGTCGTAACGCTCCTCGTGTGTCCGAACCTGTTTCGGATAACGATTGAACAATTCCGTCGGAAGCCAAAAGCCAGTCGTGCGGATATGCGGCGTGTGGACCGTGCAGCCGAACGTTCCGTAAAGGTGCGGCCCGTGCTTGTCGTAAGCGGTAATCATTCGATGCAGCCAACCGGAGCGCTTGAAATAGGCATTGCCGCCGAACATCAGAAGAATCTCGGATGCCACCACTGATTTTGCCGCTTGTTGGAATCCGCCAATATCCCAGCCGGTATCGTCGTGGCAAAAGAACCGCTTGAAGCACGGCAGCGCACAAAACAAGACTTGCATTTCCGAAGATGGAGGACCGCCATTGGAAATGACGATCAATTCGCACTCATACCCGGGCGGAAATTCCAACATGCTTGCGACGAACCGATACGCGAGTTCGATATGTTCTGGGCCTTTGGCGGGAACGGGACAGCAATAGAGGATGGTTGTTCTCACGCGAGCCAAGCCTCAGGTACGCCGTACACCGCTCCCCGACGTTCGATTCGGCAGTTGGCATTCCCCGGCCATTCTTCGACGCACACTGGCTTTCCAAGGCCGTGCGCAATGGCGAGCGCCAACGATTGATTACCCACAAAGCGAGCAGCGCCAGCAATCACCTGCGCGAGTTCGAGCGCGTCCTTGGTTCGGTGATACGCAATCCTCTTGGATGGCGCGAACCCGCCGAACAACTCCGCCTCCTCTTGCGTGCCGACGAACACGATTTGATCGTGCCATTTATTAACGAATCGATCCCACGGGAACGCATCGTTCTGATACCGTTGCGTTCGATTGACTACGATTGGCTTGCCGGGAATCTTGATTGGATTGGGCACAGTCAACCAGGAGCCGGAGGGCATCGACAGGTTGAAGGCATCCATGTGCATTTGCAGGATGCTCTTGCCCTGCTTCGGAATCGGCTCTCTCCAGTCCAGGCGAAACTTATTCAGATCGTAATCACACGACTCCGGGTATCCATGCGTATATTGGGCACGCCAGATGTAAGGCTGAGCTTCGAGCAACGGCCTGAGAAAATCCACGAAGTCAGGACCGCCACCGCGCAACGTAGCCCACTTGGAATTGTTCGGATACGGATATTTGTTGAACGGCGAAATGAACAGCACTCCGCCACCAAGGGCGCGAAGGGCAGGCAGTGAGTAAATCAGATCACCGGCATCCCCAGAATGCGTGAAGATTGACGGACGGTCTATGTGCTTGGGCAACGGAGTCAGGTAAGAGTGAAAGCCGAGGGAGTCCGTATATTTGTTGGGAATGCCTTTCCATTCCTCGCCATCCCACGAACGTGATTCAATAGAAAGCTTCCGCGCCAAGTCGGGCGGCATGAATTTGATTCCCTGCTTCTCAAGGTAAGCACGGAAATGCAGGGAGATTGCGGCGTCCTCGGGATGGTCACTGCCGGTCGGAAGCTCGGAGCAAGCTTGCAATAGCTTCTTTGAGCGAAGCCCAAAGCCCCCGTTGCCGACAACATTGGCCGGCTGAAACGGAGCGCCACCAAAGTCGAACCTGTGAAAATCGTCCGTCCACGCCCCACCATTCAACACGTATCCGTCCCACTGAACTACGAGCGCGAAATCTGTGCTCACATGCCGATGCAGATCGCGGATCATAAATCGACTGTAATCTTCGAGGCTCGTCAGGCGCGGAATTTCGACAGCATATTTCCGAGAGGGATCATGCGTCAAAAACTTCACATCAGAAAACGAGCACTGCTCCAGACTCTTTTCAATCGCCCGTTCCGCAAGATGCAACTTGTCCGTGCAATCAACGCAGACAAGAGTTGTCGATGGAATGTGGGTTTTCAATTGTTTCGGGAGAAGCCCCCGCGCATCACCGCGCTAGGCTCTGGGTTACATCCATGTTGTCCAGTTTCTCCGTTGGAATCGTCGCTAAACGAACTACGGTTAGTTGACGGGCAGTCGCCCCGCACTTGGCATGGGGTGATCTTCATTCCGTTGACGCGGAACTCCCGAAACAAAATCATAATGATTGTAAAACTTCTTTGGGCAATGGTCGAAGGCGAGGGCATTTGTCCCGCAAATTATGCTGGCGATTAAGGCCGTGCTCCAACCGCCTCACCATTTTGGCAATCCCGGGCGTGGTAAAAACATCGCGGTTCGATTTTCGCTTTTTTCGATTTTGAAACCAACCGGGGGCAATCTCTGGACATTCGTTTTGCGGTCCCATGTTTTTACTTTCTGGCCAACCCTTGCCAATTGTTTTGTAAAGGCTCACTTCAATTCACTGACAACCCAGCACGGAGTCCCAAGCCCTGTCTGCACCTCCATCAACTCCGCTCTGAGTTCGGCGCTCAGATATTTCCCGACGAATTCAATTGGCGCGTGCATCTTCAATCGCAACGGACAAAGGCAAACCTCGCACACACCCAAGCTTTCGTCTTTCGTGGTGCCCAGTTTGATTTCTTGCAATCGCTCGATCTGTTTGATGATGCGTTCGCTGGCCGGAACCGTAAACCAGCGACTCAGATCGCCTTTTCCATTCTTCGGACACGACACGCAGATTGTGGCGCGTTGTTCGGCTAGCTCCTGTGCGACCTGCGGATAACCTGCGGCCTCCCAATCCGTCAACATTACACGCCCTGCATTAACCTTGCGCAGCCCTGCCACAACACCCGCTAGCCTTTCCGGGAGCGGCAGGGCTGGGGCTTTTGGGGGTGGTGGCACTGCCGAATCATCAATGAGATATTCGGCGGAAGCGCCCGGGATCGTGGCGACACGAAGGGCATTCACATAATCAACCTCAGCCTCAATCGTTGGCAAGTCAGTTGGCAGATTGAAGCGAACATTTGCTCGCCGATGATTTTGCAATTCGCGACAAAGCAAATTGAAGTCATCTTTGGTGGAAGGATTGACGAGCCAACTTCTCCATCCGGTGTGCCGCTGCTCGTACATGAATCCGTTGGGGATGCCCTTTCGGCGGTTCTTAAGTCGCAAAGCCATGTTGCCTTTTACTGTGCCGGAACTTCGATTACAAGATAAAAATAATACGTCTTGACATTTTGTGGGGAATCGGCAGAGTGGGGATATGAACGACGGCGGACCAGCATTTCCTGTTCCTTACACCCACTTTGATACTTGGGTTCACGGGAAATATCCAATTCACGGACACCCCGGGCTTTCCCTACGCGATTGGTTTGCAGGAATGGCCATGCAATCACTCGACCGACTCAGAGTAGCGGAACAAGCCAAGGCCAATGGCATTTCTCCAAGCATGATGATGGCCCAAATTTCTTACGGCATGGCCGACGCAATGATCGCCGCTCGTGATTCGAAACAACACTGATATGATAGGCTCAATTGCAGCAAACCAAACGCTTCGGATTTTGAGATATTGCGGGCGAATTCTTTTGTGGTGTAAAAAGTGCAGAAAGTTCACCCACGATTATAGTCCGACCTGCTCTTGCGCTTGCTGCCAACAGCCGCATACGCACATCAGGGAAACGGTATGATTTTCCCCTGCAACCTCGTCCGTCGGAACCAGCGCCAGCGGCATGTAATCAATGCCAGTCGCTTCATGCTTGGCGGTGCTAGGCGGCGTGTCGCCGATGGAGGGTTGCGGGGGATCTGTTTATGACACTCTCTCTCCTCATCTTACTGGCCCTGTGCGCGTTCGTTGTGTGCGTGGTGGTGGCGCTGGGTCGAACAGCTTTTGGTGCGGGTGCGTGGCGGAATAAGACGCCCGTTGCAGGTGCCGGACGGGTCCAAATAGTACACGGCGGCCTAAAAGCCCATTGGACATGCAGAGTGCAATTCTCTGCCGCACCCCGCACCAATTCAACCCACCGCCTACGGCGCGAGATCCTGCAACGAATTGTCGAAAGGAGAAAATGAAACCACATCAAGAACGAGTCATTACCGAAAAAGCAGAGTTGGACCTGAAACGTCAAAAGTTAACCGCCTTCATCGGCGGGGACACTTACCGGACACTGGCCAGTGTCGAACAGTCGCGCCTGAATAGACAGCTTGAGGCCATGACTCTTTATTCCAACATCCTTGGCGAACGCATTACCGCTTTTACCCCATGAACCGCGACCAAATCCGCGCCGCCCTGCCGATACTGCAAGCCTGTTTATGAAGGCCAAGCGTTGTCCATTTTGCAATAGCCATGACTTGGTATTAGACGTTAGTAGCGCAGTCTTTTTTCTAAAGTGTCACGGCTGCTACGCAACAGGCCCTAACGGCCAAACCGTAAGATCCGCCATTGAACAATGGAACGGGCGGCACCGCCACACCAACCCCTCAGCACTCGTTGCTAACAGGAAAAGCAATCACCACCAGATGAAAGAAATACAATGACTCGCTACATACCGACTGATGAGGAAAAGCGGCACATGGAACTAGTGATGTCCATGACGGTTGACTGCCTTATGGGCAAAGGCACGGCAGATCGCGCCACGTATGTAGCCAATCTTCATCGCATAGCCGCTGCCATTGATAACTTGCCCGGTAACTCAAACCATGACCACACCCGACAAAACGACTGAGGCGACGGGGCAGGTGCTTGAGGTCAAACTGACCACTTCCGACGAATACGGCGGTTGTGATGCGTGTAACCGTTATTTGAGAGGCAAGCATGTTGTATTAGCCGTAACTCTGCTAATCGATGGCATCGCCCTCTGCCCGAACTGCGCCCGCGACCTGGTTGCACTGCTGCAAAAACATGACCCCGGCAGAAAGGCCAGAAAGTGACTTTACCCATCCGCGCAAGGCGTGACTTTCCTCTCCCCCGGCAAGCGTTCGTGTCTAACAGCGAATGACTCACGGGCGTTTGGGGGAGGGGGATAATTGTATATGAAAGTAATCACTTATAAAGAAGCTGCCAGAAAACACAAAAGAGAAACGGCTAAGATTGTCAACAAATTGAAAAGGGCGATTGGCGACAAAACCTTTTTGATTATGATTCCGAGGCGCGGAAAGATTCTTCCGAACGATGACCCAGAAAAGATATTCTCCTGCGAAATCTATTGGAACAAGCTGCCGCTGGTGGAATTGAATGAACTTCACGGAATGCTGGTTGGTCATGTCCAACTGGCGAATATGGCTGGAGAGGAGTAAGGGATAATTTTATGAATGCTGAGCAACACGAAACCCATCAAGCAATCGAGATTGGGAAACAATGCTGTCGGCATATTCACGGCTGCGACAAATGCGTATATTATTTAAGGTACACACCGGACAGGCCAGATATTGAACCTGAGTTAATCGTCAAACTCTGCCCGGAAGCAAAGGCTATCCTGATGGACCTTTTCAACTAAACCGCAAAGTTCAGCCGCCGCTTCCCGCGATGTTCCGCCTGCTTCTGGCGAAGATCGTCCAGCCACTCCAAGTTCTTAAAGTCATCCTCGCCATTGGAAAGTTTGGACACGGCGAATCCGCGACGGCGAGCGCCTTCGACGCATACGCTCAACCAATCGAACAAGTCAGGCGAACGGGCGGTGCGCTCCTTCATGTCCTCCTTGGTTTCCAATTCCTTCTTGTCCTTCCACGTTCGCCATTTCCTCATGCACCCTTCCTCCATCACGTCCTCAGGAAGTCCGCGCATCTGGCCGGCCTCAATCGTATAACGAACACTGAACCAAAGCTCAGTCACGAATTTGATGTAATGTTCAGAGCACAACTTGAGCCGTCGTTCCCGGGTCTTGGGATCGAGAATATAAATATCGAGTGACACAGGCCGATTGCTTGGTGCTCCGCCGAACTCAACTGGATTCGTTTGCGCGGACCACTCCTGCGCGAGCGCGGTGCCCATTGAGCCTCGCCCAGTCGAATCGTGAAAGACGTTCTCAGGCGGGATGCCGTTCTGATTGCAGTATTCGTGAATCCATTTGGCAATCTGCAACTCAGGCAAAAGATTCTGACCAATCTGAATCGTCACCGGAATTATCTGCGGTGGGTTGACGTGCAGGATGATGTTTCCGCTCACATCCTTCCCAAATTCAATGTGTCCCCCAACGCATCGATCCCCGCCATACGCCGCGTCCATCCCGAAGATTTTCGTCAACGGTTCGCCCATCCAAACCACTTCATCATGCGCCTTGTATTCCTGACACATGTCGCGGGAAATTACACGGTCGTCGAGGACGCTGATGTTCATTGTCCCGACGATCTGGCTGTAGTACTCGAATGAGTCTTTTCCGAACGTGGTTATGACTTCCCGAATCTTTTCGCGGCTAACGAGGTATTTGTATCGCGTCGGCTGATTCTCCGGGAAATCGAAGTTGGGCGAATCTAGCCCGACGAGATTGACACAGCGCCCATCGAAAAACTTGGTATCCCAGACTTCCGTCTTTGTCGGAGCAAGATGACTACGCCAGCCGTCTTTCGGTTCGGCAGCTTTGCCGAGTGAATCCAGTATGTCCGAAAAGTTACCACAGAGGATGGCTTTGAAGTTTTTGGTGCCCGCAAGATTTGCAAAGGCACTTAAATAGGAACCATTCATAAACTGGCAGTTCTTTTTTACTAGCCCGTTTACTGAGTATGCATGGCATTTTTCAATATGGAGATTAAAGACTTCAACTCCATTTCCACTGCAACTGTTCGCTTGAGAATATCCCGGTTCGTAAACCTCACAACTTTCCACCCAAGAGCCGTAAGAAAGTTGTCTTTCTTGTGATCCCTGATTCGAGCCTTCGGATTTGAATGACTTGGGCCATCTGCCTCGATTATTAATTTCAGATGCGGAATTGTCACGTCCCCCTTGTAGCAGGTTGGGTACCCGCTGCCACGCGGCATTCGCGTTGGAATCGCCATGTTCCATCGAGGAGACTCTTTTCGCAATAGATGCAGTAGCACCTTTTCGGATTCCGATTTGTTTTGGCTTAATCGAAATCGAACCAAAGTTTTTCGATCTCCTAAAAATCCCCGAGAAACACCCTTCATTGGATTCTTGCTTTTCATTTTCACCGAAAGACCATCGGCAAATTCTGGATGTTCTTGATGCCATTTTAATTTTGCCCGAGTAATCTTCTGCCCACGCGCAATTGTGTAAAACTTCTCTCGATAGCCGGGCTGTCTCAGGTTCCATTTCCCCGAGCAACTGCGACTGCAAAAAAGGGAGTGCGAATTTAGCCGGAACTTTTTGAACACTGTTCCGCATTGTTTGCAAATGACAGCTACACGCTTCTCTCGACAAGTCGGACACGCCCTGCTGTTGCCGACAGGTTGATATGTTATTTTGCATAATTCGCATTGCTTCATATGTTGATATGATATAATGCGAACGGTTTATGTCAACTGCCTTTATCCACCCTTTATTGGTAAAGATTTTATGGTTTGGAGTGCAAATTGTGACTCGACCATCAGTCATCACAATGCGACACAATCGAGTGGACATGGACCGCTTAATTCCAATAACACGATCTACACCGATGGGGTTAAGTACTAAATCTCCATATTTGAATGTCTCTATTCTTTTGGGGCCAGTTGGGGTATCCACCATTGTACCCGCAGGGAAACACTCGTCTCCTAATAAGCGCATCCGTTCCTGCTTAATTCCCACGTAGTTTGACAAGCCAACAAATTTACCTCCTTGCACACACGGAATCCCTATAATTCCACGGCGCAAATCCCGCACCTTCTTTTTCTCGAACTGCTTTTCGTTAATGTTGTCCGTCGTGATAGCCCGTTTCGACTCAATCATGAATCCCGGCAAGTAATCGTATTTATCTTTCGCCCGCTGAAACAGCATCTTTATTTCGCCCCACACGCGAAGGTCAAGCGAGCGCATGTTGGTTGAGGAAACCAGCACGCAGGTTTCGTCGGGGAAGCAGAAATATTCGCACAGAAAAATCCAACTCGCCGACAAACTCTTGCCGGAATTAGCACAACCAGCGAGCACCGTCACTTTGTTTGGATTGTTCAGGACTTCATCGCGGCAAAGCCTGTACCAACGATGATCGTCCATCCAAGGCCAAAGCAGTTTACGCATTTCCTCGTAATGATGAACCAAGCCCATTCCAAGGTCTTTACCTTTTGGGCTTTTCCATCGTCCTCCTTGTTGGATGCAAAACATCTCAATCATCAAGTCGTCGTCGCTGTCTGCCCACTGAATCTCGTACTTGATGCGTGGCATGTTCACTTGACGATAAGGAGATAAACAGGGATTGTCGAGTCCTGTGGACCCCTGCTGTAATCCCTGTGCCAGTACGCCTCCAACAAACATTCCCGGCTCTCCCGGGATTGATGGCGCTACTGGCCCACAGGGACCGGCAGGACCGTCCGGAGCACCTGGAGCGGCGGGAGCACCTGGAGCAACAGGACCGCAAGGTCCCACCGGACCCACAGGCCCCGGCGTGGGAGCCACTGGCGCGACAGGAGCAACGGGGCCAACCGGCCCCACGGGACCGTCTGGGCCGTCTGGATTTGGCGCAACGGGTCCGACTGGCCCAACTGGTCCCAGCGGTCCCTCAGGCCCTTCTGGTGCTGGTGCTACTGGAGCCACAGGCCCCACAGGGCCGACTGGACCCAGCGGACCATCCGGACCTAGTGGCTTTGGGGCAACGGGCGCTACGGGGCCAACTGGAGCCACTGGGCCAAGCGGCCCGAGTGGGCCTCCCGGGGCGACTGGCCCCACGGGCGCGACCGGACCGGCAGGTTCGGGCAGCGGCAGCGGAGGGGTTGGACCAACCGGAGCAACTGGCGCTACTGGTCCCACCGGTCCATCGGGGCCGACAGGCGTTACGGGTGCCACAGGTCCGACGGGGCCAACAGGCCCATCCGGGCCAACCGGAGTTACCGGAGCTACGGGACCGACCGGACCTACAGGGCCAAGTGGCCCAACGGGAGTCACGGGACCGGCAGGGCCAACGGGTCCAACTGGTCCGAGTGGCCCTTCGGGACCATCGGGAGCGACGGGGGCAACCGGACCAACGGGTGCAACGGGGCCAGCCGGATCTGGTTCTGGAGCGTCAGGCGGATTAACAATCGGCGATTATTACGGACTTGAGCAGCGGGCGTATTTATAATCAATCAACCAAAAGGTAATTCATGGCAGCCAACACTCTCCCCATTTATTCCAAGGCCCCCGACGTTGAGTGGGGCGCAACAGACGGAAATGCGGGCGCAGCGGGACCTCTCAAAACTGCCAACACCGCTAAGGATGGAACGGGCACAGTGCTCACCGTATTCACAGCCGACGCAACGAACGGAGGGTTTGTGTACAAGCTCATCGCTCGCGCTGTCGGCACAAATACAACCAGTGTCCTTCGCATCTTCATTAACAACGGATCGACTAATGCGACGCTTGCCAATAATTCGTTAATTGCCGAATTGAACCTACCGGGAACTACGCTATCGGAAACTGTTGCACAGCCCGATTACGAAAAAGATCTGAACATCGCATTGCCTGCCGGATACAAAATCAACGTGACACTCGGGACCACTGTTGCTGCCGGTTATCAAGTGAGCGTTGTGGGAGGGATTTACTGATGTGGGAAATGTTTGGATTACCCCCGACACGCGGAAACGTCCAATGGTTCGCGGAGGGCGGTGGAACAAGTGACTGGCGAATGTGGAGAAAACCTCGCGGCTACACGATGGCTTGGATGCTGGTCATTGGAAGTGGCGGAGGTGGGGGCGGCGGTCTGACTGGAGCCGCTGGCAGTGCTCGTGGTGGTGGTGGAGGAGGCGGATCGGGCGCAGTATCTCGCCTCATCATTCCGCTGGCATTCGTTCCCGATGTGCTGTTCTGCCAGCCGGGAGCCAAGGGTGCAGGTGGAAGCGGATCGGGGCAAGCGGGAGGCACCGGCGCGTTGTCGTATATCTCACTCCAGCCAATGCAAACCTCCGTTGGCTATCTCTACTTGGTTTCTGGAGCAGCCATTACCGGCATGGGCGGGCTTGCGGGTAACGCATCCGGGTCAAATGCAGGCGGCATTGCTTCCACGATTGCCACAGCAGCCAATGCAACACTCGGATCCTCGCTTGGAGTATTTACGTCATTGGCTGGCGGAGCAGGTTCGGCCAGCGGAGCAATTTCCGGAGCCAACGGATCAAAGGGCGTAAACGTAAATATTCTTGCCGGGTTAATTAACGGTGGTGGGGCAGGCGGTGGAACCGTGGGCACAAACAACACAAATTTTGCAGGAGGTGATCAATCAGTCGGATCTGCATGGCCTCCAAATTCTCTTGTCGGTGGAGCAGGTGGAGATGCTGGAGCAGCGGTTGCTGGAATCAAAGGATTCCAAATTATGTCTCCGTTTACCGCCAGTGGAGGCAGCGGGGGAGGCACCGCTGGCGCATCGGGCACAGCCGGAAAGGGCGGAGTTGGTGGCTGGGGTTCGGGTGGAGGCGGTGGCGGGGGCGGCGTTACCGGAGGAGCAGGTGGCGACGGCGGAACCGGACTCGTGGTCATCGTCTGTTTCTGATGCGTTTCCATTTAATAGGGCTGCCCCACGTTCAAACTACGCGAGCGTACAATTGGTGTGCTTTTTCAATGAAGGTAGTCAACTTCTGCGACATGATGACTTCGCTCGGACACGAAGTCTTTCTTTATTCCGGTGAGCAGAACGAAGCCAAATGTACAGAACATATTTCCGTCGTCACCGATGAGCAGCAGCACAAATGGTTCGGCCATTACGATTGGAGCACGGATGTTTTCAATGGCTGGCAGGCTGGCTCCGAGTGGTGGGAGACGATGAATCAAACAGCGATTGCCGAAATCTCGAAGCGCATCGAGCCGAAGGATTTCATCTGCATCATCGCCGGTCGCTGTCAAGAAGCCATCGTCAACGCTTTCCCCGCGCACATCGCCGTGGAATGGGGAATCGGATACCCCGGCATCTTCGCCAAACATCGCGTATTCGAGTCGTACGCATGGATGCACCACCTTCAAGGCGTTTACCGAAATGAGGACGTTCGATTCTTCGACACGGTGATACCAAACAGTTTTCGAATCTCTGACTTTCCATTGGGCCGGGGCGACGGCGGCTATTACCTGTTCATCGGGCGCTTCATCAGGCGCAAGGGTATCGAGATTGCTGTTGAGGCCACGAAGCGAATCGACGCGAGACTTGTGATGGCCGGCCAAGGAATGAAGCGCAAAGGGGATCTATATTGCGGCGAAGATATTACGGTGTGCGGATACCACTTGAAACACGTCGGAGTTGTCGGAATCGAGGAACGGGCGAAGCTGATGGGAGCCGCGAAAGCTGTGTTCGTGCCCACGACTTATCTTGAGCCTTTTGGTGGCGTGGCCGTGGAAGCAAATTTGTGCGGAACTCCGGTCATCACAACCGACCACGGAGCATTTACAGAAACGGTAACTAACGGATTCAACGGCTGGCGCTGCCGAACGCTTGGTGATTTTATGAGAGCCGCCCAATCAGTCTATGGAATGGACCGTGCAGCGATTCGAAATGCCGCTCAAGACCGCTATTCGACTGACAATATTCGCCATCAATACGAGAAATATTTCGAAAGGCTGCTAACCTTATGGGGGCATGGCTGGTATCAAGACCCTTGACCCTACGCAGTAAATCGCTAAAAGTTGACTATGAATACGCCTCAGGAGTGCTGCTCGCCTTGCCCCACAGCCCAGACAGTCAACATCCCAGGTGCGCCGGGGGCGAGCATCACGGGAGAAGCTGGGATCAACGGCATCAATGCGTTTTCATTCCTGACAACCGATCTTACCACTCCGCCCGACACCGTGACACCGATTACGATTTCGGTATCCTCGTCGCTTTGGATGGTAATCGGAGGAACAATTTTAATCGGCCAAGGAGCGGGGCTTGTCCTGACGAATCCGGGACCTGGGACTTTCACGATTACAGCGGTGCCAACGCCGAGTACTGTCACCGTGACTTACAACGACGCGCCGGGAGACGTTGGATTCAGTCAACCGATAAGCGCGGGGGCGGTCGTGTCGGCGGTGGGCATTTCTTCGGTGACTCTGCCGGTGAGCATCGTCAACGGCGGAACAGGGGCAATCACCAAAGCGGCGGCACAGACGGCATTAGGACTGGGACAGGATCCAATCGTCTCCAGCAACTCAGGATTGACTCAGGTCATTACGAACGTCGAGGTTCAGGTGGGCACCGTAGATGTTCAGATTCCGGCCCTCGGCACATACCTTATCAGCGGGTGGATCACCGTCGATTGCGATGGGGTGAGCTTTGCCAATCGCGTCATCACTTTGCGAATTCGGAATGTCACTCAGAACGTGAATTTGGTAACAAAAACCTATCATACCCAAACTCTCGTCACTCAGGATTTGCCATCGGCTGATTATTACATCCAAGTTTCGGACGCGACGGCAGCGGCCAACGATCATATTCAACTTCGCTGGGGATGCGACACTATAAACAGTGCCGGAACGTATCAAATCATCGCGGCTGAATTAATCGCCACCCCACTCCGTAAATCGTAATGGCACAATCCCAGTTCACGCCAGATACGATCTATGCTTCTCTGTTCGCGTTTCCGGACGGGATGAACTCAGGCGTTCGCCCATTGCTGCTCCCCGAGACTCAACTCGCCTTCGCCAGCAATTCAACCATTCGCGGAACGTTCGTAAAGCCTCGCCCGCCTTGGGACAAATACACATTGGATTTTGGCGGGGATGCCGCGCTTCAATTGGCCGTTACCAAAGGACTGTGGCAGGGCGGGGGCTACTACAAACCGGACGTTGGAGTGGAAACACTGATCGCACAAATCGCTGGCAGACTTTTCCAGTTCACTCCTATTCCGGCAACGAAAACTGCAACCGTTCGAGAAATCACGGTGCCCGGGGATCCAAACTCTGCAACGCTCACTCAGGTTTGGATGTGGCAAGCTGAGAAATACATGCTAATCAACAACGGCGTTGCTCGGACGATCATTTTTAACGGGACAACTTCAAGACGGTCGATTTCAACAACTGTTCAGCAAGTCACGCAAAACGGAACGCTTGCGTCACCGCTCGCGGTAAGTGTTCCGATTGGGGGATCCGTAACCATCAATTTAAGCGCCAACTTTGGTGGGGCAAACGGAGACATAATCATCGTCGGAAATAACGCCCAATTCAAAGTCACTGCCGGGGCCGGAACCCCAACAATCACCGCTGACAATCTTACGCTTAAACCCTCAGGGAATATCTTCGGATCCACTGGCGGAGCACCTGCCTTTTCCGGAACGACTTTTCCTGCCGGAACCCCCGTCACTTACTTCACCCAAAGCACCACGATTGGAGAGCTTCCCCCGGGACGCATGGGCGTTTATCTGATGGGCCGAAATTGGGTGTGCTTGGTAGACGGCAAGCAGTTCATCGCATCCGATCAAGTGGGAGGCAGTTCAGGCACCGTCGCTGAAAACTTTCGCGATGCCGTTCTTAAGATTTCCGAAAATTCGTATCTCGCAGGCGGTGGCAATTTTACAGTGCCGGGGAGCATGGGCGAAATCCGAGCGATGATTTCTGTCGCTGAAATGGATAAGGCACTCGGGCAAGGCCCACTGATGATCTTCACTCCGACGCACGTTTTCTCCTGCAAATCGCCAGTGCTCCGAACCGATTGGCAGGATGTAACCAACCCCATCCTCGCAGTTACTCTAATTTCCAACGGAGCGACCGGCCAAAACTCTACCATCCAATCAAACAGCGATACGCTCTTTCGCGCCATCACCGGACTTTACTCACTTCGCCTCGCCCGCACCGAATTCGCAACGTCATGGGGACAAGCCCCGATTAACCGGGAAGTCGAGCGCGTCACAGATGGGGACGCCGAAAACCTTTTGCCATTCGCCAGCGCAATCAACTTCGACAACCGCTTTTTGCTGACGACGCGCCCGACGGCCTCCCCGCTGGGCGTCTATCATCAGGGCTTGGTTGCACTTAATTTCGATCCATTCAGCACCATTCGAGGGAAAGCGGCTCCGGTTTACGACGGCTCATGGCCGGGACTCAACGCGCTCCAATTGCTTGTCGGTGAATTTTCGCTTGTCGAACGGGCTTATGCCTTCACCTACAATTCCCAATTAAGCCAAATCGAATTGTGGGAATTGCAGAACGGTAAAACTTCGGAAATCGCCGATA
>Ga0065705_10001967_pt1 | contig 55227 bp, 40 predicted proteins | sample SwibulcommuniRL2_FD_59092 | JGI IMG/M metagenome (GOLD analysis project Ga0065705, IMG submission 59092) | Bulk soil microbial communities from switchgrass field near Rose Lake, East Lansing, Michigan, USA - RL2 Bulk Soil v2 (version 2) | ecosystem: Environmental > Terrestrial > Soil >...
TCCGTACCAAAGAAGCAGACGGCAATAGTTACTATTATAATTAGACCCGCAGTTTTCGCCTCGAATAAACAATTCTTTAGTTTTACGCAGGAAGATTGTAAAGATTAACAGTATCTGAGTATCAGTCGTAGTTTCGAGATTGGTCAGACGGAGGCATACAGGTCGCGCGACTATGTGGCCACGCTATGGTCGAAGACCTTTTTGATTACTGTGTTATGATACGCTGGTCAAGTACCAGCACAACCCGTGAGCCCCTATCGAATCTCGGTAAGGAATCCTGCTCCCGCAAGGTAATGGCACGCGTTTTATTTGGCCCCCCAGTTTGAACCTTAAACATGCATCAAATTGAAGTACAGTCGGAAATGCGCGACGCACATTTTTCAGACGGCCATGAGGACAATTCTGTCCTGATCGTTAACGATTTACGTGATCAATTGACGCTCATGGAGGGGTTGCTGCGTAGAGCTGGGTATAATGTCTTCACGGCACAAGATGGCTTGGAAGCCTACAACCTTGCTAAGCAAGAACACCCTGATTTAGTTATCAGCGACGTCTGCATGCCGCGAGTTAATGGCTTGGAATTGTGTCGCCTACTTCGCAACGACAATCAGCTTCGATCGGTGCCCCTTCTGCTTGTCAGTGCGCAAGAAACAGATACTGCCAACATCGTGGCAGGCCTTCGTGCCGGTGCTGATGATTATCTCGAGATTCCGTTCGACAGCACCCATCTCGTCGCAAAAGTGGCCCGGCTGCTTGAGCGCTCACGGCTCGAGGCTAACTATCGCGACTTGGTCGAACAAGCTAATGATCTGATCTTCACCCAGGATTTGAAGGGGAATTTGACCAGTATTAATGCGGCTGGTTTGAAGTTTCTCGGACTTGGTTCCGAAGAGATTCTCGGAGAGTCGTTCTCTACGATATTTGGTTTAGTGGGTATAAATTTCAATGGGGCTGGATTGGCAGTTAACGTTAATGGAAATGAAACCGTTCAGGAGTTCCGATATCAGTTTATTGTTAAGCGATCATCAGGTGAAGAACGATGGCTGGACTTCACCCTGTCGCCACTTCGGAACAGGCTCGACGAAACTGTCGGATTTCGCGGGATTGCACGTGACGTTACCGAACGTAAACAGGCAGAATTAGCGCTGCGGGATTCGGAAGAACGATATCGATTACTTTTTGAGTCAACACCACAACCGATATTCGTCTGCGATGCAGAGACCTTAAGGTTCCTCACTGTAAACGAAGCGGCGGTCCGAACGTATGGTTATACGAGAGATGAGTTTCTTGGGATGACCATCGAGGATATTACCAACGATGACGAAACCGGTCTCACAAGTCCTTGCCGACACCAAACGAAGGGAAAGAAAACGATCTATGTGGAAATAAGCTCCCACCCGATCCTCTTTGACCGCACGAACGCTGAGCTCTCTATTGTTAATGATGTTACCGAACGAAGGCTGTTGGACGAGGGACAACAACGCCTGCACGCTTCGCTAGAACAATCAGCCCTCGAATGGCGGCAGACTTTTGACGCAATCGACTTTCCGGTTCTCATCGTCGATCTTGAAGGAACTATCAAGCGTTCGAACGAAGCTGCTGAACAGATTGGGGGTCCCCAATCAGAACAGTTGGTAGGCCGAAGAGTGGCGGACCTTGGAGAGATTCAACCCTGGAAGAAAGCAGGGGAGCTGTTGGAAAGGTTTCGTGATATGGCCTTTACCGGTCCAGAAGAGGCAAGAGACGAAACAACGGGTAAGACCTGGGCGATTACACCTTTCTTGATCAACGAGTTTGGCTCCATCAGTGACCGGGCAATATTGATTGCCCAGGACATCACCAAGCGAACTGAACTTGAAGATTCGCTGCGACAGAGCAAAATGATGTCATTGCTGGGATCGGTGGTCGCCGGCGTAGCTCATGAGGTGAGAAACCCGCTTTTCGGAATTTCTTCCAGTCTGGATGCCTTTGAGCAGAGATTCAGTGATCGCACCGAGTACAAACGCTATACGGACGTGCTCCGCTCCGAAATTGACCGTCTCACTTTGCTCATGGAAGAACTGCTGGAGTACGGTAAGCCCTTTCATGGGCAACTATATTCCGCCTCTCTCAATGACATGATCAATAGATCGATTCGCGCCTGCCTGCCCGCTGCGGAAGCGGCCCACGTAACGCTTGTGAACGAAGTCAGCGACTCCCTGCCTCGAATAATGGTGGATAGGCGCAGGCTCTCAAGAGTATTCATAAATTTGATTCAAAACGCGATTCAGCACTCGCCTTCCAAGGGGATCGTCACAGTGGAAGCTCATATAGTTGCTGAAGGCAATCAAGACTGGATCGATTGTGCAATCAAAGATGTTGGATCAGGGATTCAGGACGAAGATGTAGCTAAGATTTTTGAGCCCTTCTTTTCCAAGCGGCGGGGCGGCACGGGTCTGGGGCTCGCGATAGCGCAGAAAACTATGGAAGAGCACGGAGGCAAACTGTTAGCCCGCAATAATCCCGAAGGTGGTGCTTGCTTGATCGCGAGGTTTCCTCTTCTGCTTGAGGTAAACACTTAATGGCTAGGAATCGGATCTTAATAGTCGATGATGAGCCGGGAGTGCGTTTCGGTATTTGTGACTTCCTTGAGCAGCACAATTATCAAATGGAAGAAGCTGGAAGTTGCGAGGAGGCATGGCGGGTTTTCAGCACCTCGAGACCAGATATCGTCATCGCTGACTATATGTTGCCTGATGGCACGGCCCTGGATTTACTTCCTCGCTTGAGAGAAGTTGACTCGGAAATACCGTTATTGGTATTGACCGGCCATGGGTCTATTGATCTGGCCGTAAGAGCCATCAAGGAAGGCGCAGAACAGTTCCTCACTAAACCGATTCAGTTACCCACACTGCATGTCATTTTGCAACGACTACTTGAGAAACAGCGAAGTCACCATAAGCAATTGGCCAGTAAATCACGGCAAATCCGACAGACAATTGATCCCTTCATAGGTACCAGCAGTGCAATACGTTCACTTGCCGATCAGGCAAGAAAATTTCTGACAACTGAAAGCCCCGTTTTAATTCTTGGCGAAACTGGCTCCGGCAAAGGCGTCCTCGCTCGGTGGCTGCATGAGAACAGTCCGAGAGCTGATGAGGCATTTGTAGATCTTAATTGCGCCGGCCTCTCTAAAGAGCTTCTTGAAACGGAGCTTTTCGGCCATGAAAAGGGCGCTTTTACAAGTGCCACTGCTTCAAAACAGGGACTTTTTGAAGTAGCACATCGAGGGACAATTTTTCTTGACGAAGTTGGTGATGTGGATCTTCAAATTCAACCGAAACTCCTAAAAGTGCTGGAGGATAAGCGCTTCCGACGGGTAGGAGATGTTAGAGATCGCCAGGTGGACGTCCGTCTCATAGCCGCTACGCATCAAGACATCGTGCAGCTGGTTCGTGAAAAAAAGTTTCGGGATGATCTTTATTTTCGCATAAGCACTATCCCGCTTTCGTTTCCACCTTTGCGGGAGCGAGTAGAAGATATTCCCGTGCTGGCGCAGTATCTCTTGAACAAGGTATCTGCGGATTTAGGTCGCCGCGAAATCAATCTCAATGACGATTGCGTCAGGGCCTTGCAGACCTACTCTTGGCCCGGGAATGTTCGCGAGTTGCGCAACGTGATTGAGCGAGCAGTATTGCTGAGCGACCAAGACACTATTGGTCTGAAGGATCTCAACTTCGACGGGAATGTCAAGATTGGGACCCCGACTTTGAACTCGCGCCTCACACTTCAAGAGCTCGAAAAACAACACATTGTGACAGTCCTGCAGGAGGAACGGGGAAGAGTTGAAAAGGCGGCGAACCGCTTGGGCATCCCGCGCAGTTCCCTCTACCAGAAAATCAAAAAGTATCAAATTCCCGTGACCAAACCTTAGCCATTGATTACGTCAAACCATCCAGCACATTCCAATTCAACAACACCCAATCTCTGAGAGCCGTCCCAAGTCTAGAATGCAAATCTCAATCTCGGACGTGCCTTATGTTGATCACATGATCAACATTAGAAGATCTTCCAAAACTCAGGGATTTTTACACTTCTGAAATCCGAAACGCTTTGGTTCTGTAATTGCTTAGCAGTGGGCACGTGCCAATTTACGTATAGCTGTCTCGGTACAACGAGACCGAGAGAACTATTGGGTGTCACCGTAGCGGTGCGTTTGCCCCCGCATCGCGCTACGCACCCAACCGCCCAGGAAAGAAATCGGTCAATTAAAATTTGAGGCGCCCACCGCAAAGATTTTGGAAGGGTCCTCACCAGAACAAATAGGAGTCAGAGATGCATACACTTAGAAACTTAACACGCTGGACGCTGATGCTTGCGATCATGGGAATCGTGGGCCTGGCGTTTAGTGCAACCGCAAAAGCCGACATTGTCGTCACTACTGGCGTCAACAACCAGGGCACCGACAATGTTCTGCTCAACCCTGCAACTGATGTGCTTACCGTAACGGGAACGGTCGGGGCCAACAATCTATTGGTCAACTTTACTTCCTCAAGCGGTAGCGGATTGCTCAACGCGAATCCATCCGGCCAGGCCACCGTTAGCGGGGGCACCGGTAACACCGCTTTAACCCAACTGACGTTCGGTTTGGCTAATAATGACACTTTTACCCGTGCAGTATTCAACATCAATGCTGCAACCAGCGGGTCCGTCTTGATCCACGTCGAGGGTGTCAACATTAATGGCGGTTTCTTTGAGGATGATTTCACGGTGGACGCTAATGGCCAGAACTTCTTCACCGTGACAGCTATCAACGGGCAGCTTATTACGTCGATCAGTTTAACCGCCATCAACGGTGCGACCTTTGAGGACGTGAGACAGGTTCGACTTGGTGGAAGCGAGATTGAGGCCGTACCCGAACCGGCAAGCATGCTTCTACTGGGAACAGGACTACTTGGAGCGGCCGGTATAGCACGACGCCGCTTTAAGAGGTAGGGAACCGTTTTCGTCTGTAGAGGCGGCACGTAAAACAGCATATGACCCCTACCGTCGCGTGGACGGTTGGGCGATAGGTAGGGGTCTAAGCACTTCAAGAAGCGAAAACCCACAAAGACAAATAAGAATCCCAGTGGGCTGGAGGACGTTGATGCACGGAGAAAAAATGATTATTCCCTTGGATGCGGAAGGAAGGATTTATGCCATCCAGGATGAAAAGGGAAACACCATAGGAACCGGGACGCGCGAGGTATGCGAAATTCTTCTGTACATAACTGGCAAGCCAGCGTCACCCTCTATTTCTGGCAGAATTAACGTTCCCATTGAACGAAGCTCTAATGTAAGGTCCGCTATAACCATATGAGCCGAATGCCGAACCGTTTGATCGCGGTTTGGCAGGTAGCATTTTCGCCGACAGCACTTGAACAAAGGGCGCCGACGAGCAGAAGGGGGTTTTTGGAGGGTTTGGTAGGACTAGAGAACCCCTAAAGTTGAATATATCTCCGGGCCTACACGGTCCCTTGAACTTCGGCCCAAAGAGTTCTCTCTTGGTATCTGCGACTTCCAAAAGGTGAAGCCCCAGTTCCTCCCAAACTACAGATTTTCCCTCGCCGCTTACGACTAGTTACTTATTACGTTGTCCCTGACAGTCGCCCTGCCACGCGCGAGTTTGAATTCGAGATGAGAAAGGGCTAAGGCCCAGCGACATCGTTAGATCAGCTCGTGCGCCATCGGGAGCTGAGTTGAAAATGGACAGGAAGAGTTTTCGACCTCGTTTGTTGTTAATCTAAGTTCAGCGGATTACGTAGTGCGCTCGAATCCACCCAATGGCTCCGGTATCCTGTGAAGCAAAGCAGAATCAAAAAGGTTTCAGGTAGGCTGAGGCGAATATGGGTAGGTAAGGATGAGCTTCCCAAAGGGGATGAGCAGATGGTCCGTCTTCTAGTAGTAGATGGTGAAGAATCTATTTGTTTTTCTATGAAAGAGTACTTCACCTTGCATGGCTACTCCGTTGACACTGCTCAAGAGATGGGAGAAGCCGAACGGCTAGTGGAAGAGACGATTTATGATGCCGTGATTCAAGATTTGAGATTGGGTCCGGCTCTAAAACCAGATGGCCTTGAGATGATAAAGTTCGTCCGCGCCCGGAACAGCCACACCAAAATAATTGTTCTTACGGCCTATGGCTCCCCCGAGATGGAGAAGGAAGCGCTACAGTATGGAGCCAACGCATTCCTGCGGAAACCCAAACCTCTATCCCACGTCGCGCAAGTGATTCAAGGTTTAATCGAGTCAACACCGAAGCAGGCGGCTCACAGCGCCTAATGGCCTCACCCGGAATACTGATAACCCCCCAAAGATAGCCTTCATTTTGGTTCGGCATTTCGCCGGTCTGTTCCTGCTAACCTCATCAGTAACCCTGGACTTAATCGAAGTGATATTACTGCACCTGTCTTTTTGAGCGAGATATATCGATTGGTTCAGGTAGAAACTGCGCAAAACTGTTCGGGAAAAAAGCTAACACAATTACAAACCGCGTTCCTGGCTAGCCGACTAAGAGTCGCGTTCGAGTGACTGAGGACGCGGCAGTCAACACAACTTCGAAGTCTGAGCCTGATTAGGCTTTTCTAACGCTTGAGCCGTGTTAGGAGACAAAAACAGAAAACAACGGCGCTGGTGGCGGGAGAGGAGGTACCAGTATCTGCTGGAGCCGACCAGTGAGGAGCGGACGTGAGTGAGATTCAATGCTAACAAACTGCTGCTTTACTGTTCTATGCACTTCCGTTTGACGGCCAATTACCGATTGTGAGAGTTTGTTAAATTGTTTATCTTTAGATGTATTGTACGTCTGAAATAATACCTGTCTATGGATTCGAAGAAGAGAAAACAAACTGGAGTGCTAGTTCGCGGGTTGTTCGCTATTCTAATGGACCATCCTGAAGGAGTCGCGGTGGGTGTTGCAGTAGAGCGTTTGTGGTGTGCGGCAAACGGGGAACGAACACAACTGTACGAGCAACTCATGCGCGAGTGCGTTGCTCCTATCAAAGCTGGCTGGTTATCGGGCAACAGTTGCTCTTTCACGCTTTCTGAAGAAGGAAGAGTCGCGTTTGAAAATTATGCGGATCCTAAAGAGTTCATTGGGCAAGCAGGAAGACTCTCGCTCAAAGGTTGGATGTCCGTTCATTTTCCGCAGCAGTACTTTTTTCTTGGGAAGTTGCGCGATCGTTTCGCTTCTGAATACCGCGTCGTAAAACGGATCGGTATAAAAACCCTCATGGAGAAAGCAATCGGAACCGCCGCAGAGTGGCAGGAAGTACTTCCGGTTCAATCCCCTCGCAGGATCAAGATTCCTGGTTTTGACTTACAAAACTTGGAGTCGTTTTTGAATGAACTGACAGCTGCTGGTCTTCCATATGGTGCCGGCGGCCATGCTGTCTATCTACCTCCTCAGACGCTCCAGGGAACTCCGTTTCGTACGTTTGTTAAATGTTATCCGCCGAACTCAGGATTAAAGATAGTCAAACATCCCGGCGGTATTTCTGAAAGCGTTTACGTTGGCACTCGTGAAGGAGAAAGCTTATTTCACTTGCGAATGATTCATAACCTGCGCCATCTCACCTTGGTGGCCAACTTGCTGCATTCGAATGGAGTTGGGCCAAAGCTTTATGATCTCGTTGAACTGGAATGCCAGGAAAACTTGTGGACGGCGTTTGTAGTGGAGCATGTCGGCAGAGCCGTGACCTCAATGTCTGAATGCAACGAAGGAATAAGAAGGATTCGGGATCTAGAGGAGAAAGGGGTCGTAAAGGTAATCCTGCCGGCCGGTTTTGACGATCCGGAGTTCCAGTGTCCGGACTGTAGTGGAAATGCGTTTACGAACGTTGATGGACAATTCAGATACGTCGACTTTCAAAACTTTGCCCTGATCAAGTATGGAGATCTATTGAAAAATATTGCTGTTGAGGCGGTGGAGGTCTCGCACTTTGGTGACAAAAGCCTATTTCGCGGCGGAAGTTATCTTTATCAGTCGGTACCCGGCGTTAATCTTCCGGGTAAACGAAGCGTCGATGACAGGATGAAGGTGCTGACTAGGCTAATGGAAGCGACCGGTGTAACAGTTCAAGATCGGCTGGTGCTGGATGTCGGCTGCAACATCGGCATGATGATGGCCCAATACCTACACCTCGGTGCTCTTTGGTGTCAGGGATGGGATCGTCCATCCGTCGTACCGCATACGGAAAAATTACTGCAGGCACTCGGTTGCACCAGATTTTCTACAACCGGTTCTGATATTACGAAATCTCGAATGATTGAGAATGATGTGGAGCCTTTTTTGCGGCCCTATCTCCATGGTTGCGCGATTTCCTATCTTGCTGTTCGCGGCCACATAGGGTGGTTGGAATCGCTAGCCCATCTTCCTTGGGCTTTTCTAATCTATGAAGGACATGAAGGCGAAACGACCGAACAGTTTGCAGAATATATCAATGAGTTGAATGAAATGATTCCGATTCGTGTCGCCGCCCAGGACCAGTACTCTGACGGTGACAGTGAGCCTCGCACCGTGGCCATTCTTGTAAAGATCTAGCATTTCTCCCCGTCCAATATGTCCAAAACCCTGCCTGGTGATCCTATTAATGAATACTTTGATACGGAGCATATAACCAGCGCGATCGGAGGCCGAACTGCGAGAGGCGGAGCGATCACGATCCTCTCTCACGGCCTTAAATTCATGCTGAGTATTATTGCTACCGCGGTTCTTGCCCGGCTGCTTACACCTCAGGACTACGGACTGATAGGAATGGTTGCAGTAATAACCAGTTTTGTTTCAATGTTCAAGGATCTCGGTCTCTCACTCGCTACGGTGCAAAGACCTGAAATCAATTATGATCAGATCAGCACACTGTTTTGGGTGAATGTGAGCCTCAGTGCTGGAATCACCGGCTTCATGATGCTGCTTGCTCCCGGCGTCGCTTGGTTTTATGGAGAGCCGCGATTGACGCTAATAACCGTTCTCACGTCGGTGGGATTTCTGTTCGGGGGTTTAGCTGTCCAACACGAAGCGCTGTTAAAGCGTCAGATGCGTTTCTATGCGCTCAGTGCAGTTGCCTTTTCATCGATGATGATTGGATATGCCGTCGGAATACTCGCTGCCTGGTATGGGGCGCGATATTGGGCGTTGGTTGCCAGTCAACTCGCGCTGCTCGCTTCAAATGCAATTGGTGTTTGGCTCGTTTGTCGCTGGCGACCCGGTAGGCCCCGACGTAACGCCGGAGTAAGGTCAATGCTTTCTTTTGGGGGCAACATCACCGGGTATGCACTTATCAATTACTTCTCAAAAAATTCTGACAACCTCTTGATCGGAAAATTGTTTGGACCTCAACCGCTAGGACTTTACGGAAAATCAGCGCAACTTCTCAGTTTACCAACGGATCAAATAAATGAGCCTTTATCAACAGTGGCAATTCCTGCTTTGAGCAGATTGGCCGATTCACCAGATCGGTATCGACAAGCCTATTTCCGAATTATGGAAAAAGTAATAATGCTTACGATGCCCGCAGTTGTACTAATGATTGCAACGTCTGATTGGCTTGTCCAAATTGTATTGGGGTCGCAGTGGCACGAAGCGTCCAGAATCTTCGTCTTTATGGGTATTGCCGGATTGTTCCAACCCGTCGCGAGTACGGGAGGATGGCTCCTTGTAACTCAGGGACGCGGTAGAGACATGCTTCGCTGGTCTATTATCAATGCGCCCATCTCAATTTTATCAATAATTTTGGGTTTGCACTGGGGGGTTCTGGGCGTCGCGGCAGGATTTTCATTGGGGAGAATTCTGATCGCAAACCCATTACTATTCTGGTTCGTTGGCCGCTCAGGTCCTGTACGAACTGGCGATTTTTACCGACTCCTGGGACCCTTTACTCTGGCAGCAGCAGCTTCATTGATTGCGTGTATTGTTATTCGAAATTCATTTGCTATTTCAAACCCTATTGTTGGTATGGGAATTTGTGGATTGATCGTCGCAGTAACAACGGTTGCCATACTTGCTCTATTACCGGGAGGCAGGCGAGCGCTTCTAGATGTTAAATATTCGATATCACTTTTGCGGCGTGGCGATCCAAAAATCGCGGCCGCCTTAACCGAGTGATTGGGCCGCGTACCGCCATCTGCCGGGAGTCTCTGTCCTCTATTGACCAACATGAGAACTGCAATCAGAAAACTCGCTACGGGATCAAAAAACCTGATTATCCTGCACAGGATTTACGATAACTGGCGAAGAAGGAGATTATTTAAAGCCGGCAATACGGTTTCATCTTACGGATCGACTCATGTGTCCTGGACGGTTGATGAGAGCGTTAGGTACATCGAGAAGGTTTACGGCGATTATCTCGAATACTCGGGTCTCACTTCCGAATCGTTTCGAGGCAAGAATATCCTCGAAGTTGGACCCGGCGATAATTTCGGCGTAGCACTCAAGTTTTTGGCGGCTGCCTCCGCAGAGCGAGTAGTGTGCCTTGACAAGTTTTATTCGGAGCGAAAATCAGATCAGGAGATTCGAATTTATCGCGCGCTTCGGGAAACTCTTGCGCCCGAAGAACGCTGCGCCTTCGATGAATGCATCGAGTTGGAAGGGGGCGTTCAACTGAATCCGAATAAAATCGATTATATTTATGGTTACGGTATTGAAGATGCAGNCGAGGTGCTGCCGCCAAACTCGTTCGACTTTATTATTTCACGAGCCGTGTTGCATAACGTCTACAACATGGATCGTGGCTTTGACGTTATGCATCGCTTATTGATGCCTGGTGGTTACATGTTTCATAAGATCGACCTCAGTGATGAGAATATGTTCAGCAGTCGGGGGATGCATCCGCTGACTTTTCTGACCATTTCCGAAGGCGTTTATCGCCTTATGGCTGCAGATTCAGGGAAACCCAACCGCAAACTTATCAATTACTATCGACAAAAAATGATTGAATACTCTTTGGATGGGAAGATATTTGTAACGTCAATTCTCGGGCAGGGGCCCTTGATACCCCATAAGGAATCTATCTCTCTCGGCGTCGATTATTCCGATATGCCAATAAAGCTAATTGAAAAGATTCGGCCTAAACTGACTGATTCTTTCCGTACGCTGCCAGATTCCGACCTCGTCCCCACTGGGATCTTTTTGATTGCTCAAAAACCACCGCACAAGCGTTAGGAATAATTAAAGGTAAAATAGCCGAATTCAGGTCGCCCGGTTTCGAATCTTTGCAAAATGTGCGCGAAGATGTCACGAAAGCCGGCATAGCCGGTGGTTTAAGCTCCCTGGGTTCAGAATTCACCGGAACAATAAGCCTTTTCGCCATGTTGAACTAATGTGTTAATCCGAGTACCGGATCTCCTCCGGTTGCGGTTTTGAGTATCTAAGGCTTTAATTGAGTAAGTGTGGTAGCGTAAGGGTGTTGCAGGTTTGAACGCTTCCGAAATAAGAGCTCCAACAGCTCTGAACTAAACGAACTGTCAGCGTCGTCAGAGGTAAATCATTATTACCACTAAGGTCATTTTCTGGATAAGTGCGGTAGCTGTTGCATATACCTATGTTGGCTACCCCATCTTACTGTTTNTCTTAACAANGTTCAGTACCAGACTCGTGAAGAGGAATCGNGAATTTACGCCCAAAGTTACGGTGATTATTGCCGCTTACAATGAGGAGCGCGACCTGGCTGCAAAACTCGAGAATACTTTGGCCCTNGATTATCCGCAGTCGAAGATTGAAATCATCGTCACTTCTGATTGTTCGACGGATCGAACGGATGAGATAGTTCTCAGCTTTGCATCTCGGGGCGTGCATCTTCATCGACAGCCACAAAGGTTGGGGAAAACGGCGGCCCAAAACGCGGCTGTCGAAAAGTCGAGTGGGGAAATTATTGTTTTTTCGGATGCCACTACTCATTACAGTGCCGACGTATTGCGTTTGATGGTGCCAGATTTTGCGGACCCAAGCATTGGCTGCGTGACGGGACGCGTAGTTTATACTCATTCACCAGATTCCAGCGTTAGTCATGGAACTCGTTCTTATTGGAGCTACGAGTTTTTGTTGAAGGAACGCGAAAGCGCCATGGGATCGCTTATCGGCGTTTGCGGCTGCATGTACGCCGTTCGTAAATCCGCGTATGTGCCTCTGTATCATGAAGCCTGCAGTGATTTTTTGATTGCAACGACCATGGTGAAGCAAGGTCTGAGAGCCGTTTACGAACCTGATGCCGTTTGTTTTGAAGAGCCGAATGTCAAACCTAACAAAGAGCTGGCAGTGAGGGTTCGTATAATTACGCAAACTTTCGCNGACCTTTGGCGTAACCGGGAAGTTCTAAACCCATTCANCAACGGTTTTTATGCGGTGCAGCTGCTCTCACACAAGGTGATGCGCTATCTTGTGCCGATATTCCTAATCGGTTTGCTTTTGACGACGGGAGCCCATGCGCTTGAAAGTGTTTTCTTCGGTACGCTCTTCATTGCTCAAATCTGCTTTTATTCAGTTGCCATAGGCGCAGCTTTAATGGTGAGGCTTGGTGTGAACTCCCGCTGGTTCGCTTTACCACAATATTTCGTGATTACAAACGTAGCGTGTCTCATTGCGATGTTCAAATTCTTTCGAGGCGAGCGCTACATTAGATGGGAGCCTGTCAGGGACACATCGGCTTTGCCTGACCACGCGGAAAGAGCGGGTGGGATTGCTACACAAGCAAGGACGCAGCCTTAGGTTAACTATGAAGAATGCTATCTCCATCGATCTGGAAGATTGGTTCTGTGTTCATAATCTGAGCGGCATAATTAAGCCGTCGGATTGGGATAGCTGTGAACTAAGAGTGCGGGCAAGCACAGAACGCCTTTTGAGGTTATTCGAAGAAAAGAATACTCGGGCGACTTTTTTCGTTCTCGGTTGGATTGCAGAGCGGCTTCCCGATCTGATTCTGGAATTGGAAGCGCGTGGACACGAGATTGCAGTTCATGGCTACAATCATTTGTTGCTGACTGAAATCTCACCGCAGGAATTTGAAGATGATCTGATGAAAGCTTTGGAAGCTATCAAAAGCTGCGGGGTGAAAACGCGTCCGATAGGATTTCGTGCTCCTTCCTTCACCGTCGTCGAAAAAACGAAAGGGTGGGCGTTACCGATACTGGAGAAACTTCAGTTTAAGTACGATTCGTCAGTGTTTCCGATCGGTTTTCACCCCGATTACGGTGTCGCTGATTCACCGCTGATTCCCTATAAGATTACTAATGATTTATACGAATTCCCGATGAGCTGCATGGAGTTGTTCGGTAGGCGATTTCCGTTTGGCGGTGGCGGGTATTTTCGTCTTTTTCCTTATGCCTACACGAAGTATTGTATGAGAAAAGTGAACGAAACAGGAAGACCAACCGTCTTTTACCTGCACCCATGGGAGTTAGATCCGGAGCAACCGCGAATAAAGAATTTACCCATTTCTAAGCGAATTCGACATTATCGGAACTTGGATCAAACTGAAAAGCGCCTGGCGAAGTTATTGAACGATTTTGAATTCACGACTATGAGAGAGGTACTGTGCCTGTGAACGAGCAGATACTAGCGCAAAGAAAATATTGGAATAACGAGGCCGATTCGTTTCAGCGAATCTATACACACAAGAAGTCGAAACTGTCTAATCTCCTCGACAGAATTTTTCGACAAGATATGTTTGAGCGTTTTGCCTTTACGATAAAAAACTGCGAGCCAATTAACGGCCGGGCTTTCCTCGACGTCGGCTGCGGCAACGGACTCTACAGTCTTGAACTCGCGCGCAAGGGTGCCAGAAACGTCACAGGCATTGATATTTCTGAAGTCATGATCGGGTTATGCCAGGAATCGAGCGATAGAGAAAACCTCAGCGCACGATGCAAGTTTGAGCATACCGATCTTCTCGCCTATAAGCCTGACAATACATTCGATGTCAGCTTCGGCATAGGACTGTTCGACTACATACAGGACCCCTTGCCGGTGCTGAGAAAGATGAGAGAACTGTCCACAGACAAGGTCATTCTCGCTTTTCCGAGATTTTGGACCTGGCGCGCGCCGATACGAAAAGTAAGACTAAACGCGCGAGGCTGCGACGTATTTTTCTATCGGAAATCGACAATAACAAAACTACTGCGTCAGGCGGGGTTTGGGCGCCATGAAGTTCATAAAGTCGGAAAACTTCATTGCGTGATTGCTTATCCTTAATCGGTCTTTTCGTAAGAATTGTTTTGCATGCGTTACAATCCCGACACTCTGGATTATGAAGGCGTCTTTCCCAGCAGACGTTCCTCTCCTCGCGAAAGTGAACCGGTAGAACAGAGGACCGCTTCAAATCAAGCAGAGGTCGAGATTGGTTCGAACCGCGCTCCAGATTCTTTGAGTGATGAAGCAGAGCTCCGACCGAGTTTTGTTTCATTGGAAGCTGGGCTCTGGCAGGCAAGAAAAGGACATAGCTTGACCTTCGCCTGCCTCTTTGTTTTTAGCATGGTGCTTTACTTCCGACCTTACGAGCTGATTCCTGCACTCTCATCGTTTAAGACCATGGCGTTCTATACCGGTATCGTGACGTTATTGGTCTATGGCGTTAGCCAGCTGGCGCTTGAAGGTAATCTAACCGCCCGTCCAAGAGAAGTGAACATGGTGCTGTTGGTTGGCTTGGCCGCAGTTCTATCGGTTCCGTTTGCTATTGATCCGACAGAGGCCTGGGGAGCATTCACAGATCTTTTTATCAAAACGATACTTATATTCATTGTATTAGTTAACGCTGTGCGCACTGAGCTGCGACTGAAACTTTTATTTTGGCTGATCCTCGGAGTCAGCATTTACCTCAGCGTTAATGTCATTAGTGATTACCAGGCCGGAATTTTCAAGATTGGCATGGCGGAGACCAATACACAGCGCGTCGCTGGCGCCATAAAGGGTTTATTCGATAATTCAAATGATCTTGCACTCCATCTGGTGACGGTTATACCTATTGCTTTTGTATTGGCACTGGAGAAGAGAGGCTTTATCAGGAAGGTGGTTTATCTTGGCATCACCCTATTGATGGTTTCGGCGGTAATCATCACGTTCTCGCGCGGCGGTTTTCTCGGCTTGATCGCGATGACACTCGTGTTAGTGCGTAAACTGGGCCGCCGCAACCGTACTGCTGCGCTTGCGACGCTGGTGTTTGGGGTTATCTTTTTCCTGGCGGTTGCGCCGGCAACCTATTCCGGACGCCTCGCAACTATCTTTGACTCCGGCGCTGATATTACAGGTTCTTCAAGTCAACGAACTGAGGTGTTAAAGCGATCGGTACTGGTGGCTCTTCGATACCCGCTCTTCGGTGTCGGGATAGGGAATTTTCATCATAAGTCGTTCCAGGAATTGGGTACGCATAACGCTTACACACAAGTGGCCGCAGAAACCGGTATTCTGGCGATGATCGCGTACATAATTTTTTTAGTGCATCCCCTCAGAAGACTCCGGTTGATAGAGCGCGAATTGTTTGAGCGAAATGAGATTTCGCGGTTCTATTACCTCGCCATTGGCTTACAGGCAAGTTTGGTAGGTTATATGGTGGCGAGTTTCTTCGCAGCCGTGGCTTATCAGTGGTACATCTATTATCTCGTTGGTTACGCCATCGCGCTGCGGCGTATTTATTACCTGAAAGAGTCCCAAAGAATTCCCACGGTGATACCCGTGAGACCAACATCGGCGTAATTTATGCGGACGATCGCTACGGTGTTTATGAAGAGCGTAACGCCCCAGCCAATCGAAGGTCTCTCCAGCGATCGCAAACCACGCCCGGTCAAGATCATCCGTCCGGTTTCGTTCTCTCCGGTTGGTTTGTTCCGAGAGCTGCGAGGGCTGTGGCAGTATCGCGATCTCTTTTACACTCTTACCGTCCACCGCATTAAGGTACGTTACAAACAGTCGGTACTGGGTTTGGCCTGGGCGATTCTGCAACCACTATCGCTGATGCTGATCTACACGGTGATCTTTTCAGTGATTGCGAAAGTGCCGAGTGAGAACGTTCCCTATGCCGTCTTTGCTTACGCTGCGCTGCTGCCGTGGACATTTTTTTCGAGTGCGCTCACGAACGCCACTACGAGCCTGGTTAGTCATAGCCAGTTAGTAACAAAGGTTTATTTCGCTAGAGAAATTTTGCCTCTGACCTACGTCAGCGCGGCCGTGTTTGATTTCGCGGTTGCTTCTTCCTTTTTGATCGCGCTGTTTTTTTACTATCGAGTGGGCCTGACGGTCTACGCGCTCTACGCGGTTCCGATATTTCTTCTCCTCGCGGCACTAGCGACAGCTTTTTCGTTGTTTCTCTCGGCAGTGCAGGTTCGATTTCGCGATATCGGAGTGGCCATGCCGCTGCTCTTGCAAGTCTGGCTGTTTGCGACTCCAGTCGTTTATCCATTGAGTGCCGTGCCGCTACGCTTTCGAGGCATTTACGCTCTTAATCCGACCGTCGGCGTAATTGAAAACTTCAGGCGTGTTGTGTTGCAGGGAGTCGCGCCGGACTTTAATTCGCTGGCGATTTCGGCGATTGCCGCGGCTATCCTGTTCCCGCTGGCTTACCTATATTTCAAGCGTGTCGAAGCGACGATGGCGGACATTATTTAAGTGATAGATCTCGAGTTAAAAAAAGTCTCCAAGAAGTATCGGATTCGCCGCGAGGCGGATGCGGACGCGAAGGCTTCGTTTCTGCGGAAGTTCGTGTCCTCACGAAAACGGAAAGAAGATTTTTGGGCACTCAAAGACATAAGTTTCAACGTGCAAAGAGCGGAAGCGCTCGGCATCATCGGTCACAACGGCGCGGGCAAAAGCACGATTCTTAAACTGCTATCCAGGATCACCACGCCAAGCGCGGGTGAAATAATGATCAATGGGCGGCTTTCGGCGTTAATAGAAGTCGGCTCCGGATTTCATCCCGAGCTTACCGGGCGTGAGAATATTTATCTCAACGGTTCAATCCTCGGCATGTTGCGGCGAGAGATCACTAAAAAGCTGGACAGTATAGTAGAGTTTGCAGAGCTCCGGCAGTTTATCGATACACCGGTTAAGCGTTACTCTTCGGGCATGTACGTGCGTTTGGGATTCTCGATCGCTGCCCATATGAATCCCGACATCCTGTTGCTGGATGAAGTTCTCGCCGTCGGAGATGCGGCGTTTCAGCAGAAGTGTATTCAGCGGATCACGGAGCTGAAAAAGACCGGCACGACGATCGTATTCATTTCCCATGATCTGAAAGCGGTTCAGAAGTTGTGTGATCGAGTGATCCTTCTGAAGGGTGGTCAGATCGAGGCTGATGGCGAGCCGCGCGAAACGATTGCGTTATATGAGAGCTCATCGCGCAACCTTCACACACAGGCCCGTGCGGCCGAAGGTCAGCAGCCGTCACGTGAAGCTGTGGTAACTTCGTTGAGTTTTTACAACGATCAGGATCAGGAATGCCTCGCGTTCGAAACAGGAATGCCGATGAAAGCGGTCTTAAAATATGAGGTGCGCAAGCCGCTGGTCGACGTCATCTTCGAAGTACAGTTTTACTCGCAGGAGAGCCGGTTGTGTTCTTTTTTTAGCAGTGAGACGCTGCCCGGTCGCATACATCTTCAGCCGGGTGAGGGCTCAATTAACTTTGACTGCTCGTCAGTAGGTCTCAACCCCGGTGTTTATTTTGTCGATGTCGGCATTAGAAATCGCCTGGCGCCGTCTGGCATTGACATCGATTGGCGCAGGCGCTGCCTGGCAGTGCGGGTGGACTACAATCGGAATCTGCGCGATACATTCTATATGCCACATATCTGCCGTCACTCTCCTCCGTCCGAGTCATCAACCGAACCCGGTGAGACCGATGAAGCTTTAGTCTCCAACACAACATCGTAGGTTAATATCACTTCATCGATTTCGAATAAGAAGATGAGCGAGCCTGAGATTTCAGTAGTGATTGGCACTTACAACCGCTGCGATGTTTTGCGGGCGGCGCTCGATAGCTTGATGACCCAGGACAGCAACGGCATCGAGTACGAAGTAATCGTCGTCGATAACAACTCCAGCGATGACACTCGAAACATGGTGGAGAGCCTTCGCGACAAGCTTGGTCGCAAGAACCTCATCTATTGTTTCGAACCCACGCAAGGTGTCTCACACGCTCGCAACAGAGGCATCACAGCGGCTCGCGGACGCTTGATTGCTTTTACTGACGACGATATCAGGCCGGCCCCGAATTGGATCGCATCAATCAGCCAAGGATTTCGTAAGTTTCCGAATGTTGACTGCATCGGAGGGAAGGTTTTACCGCAATCAACCGCCACGTTTCCCCTCTGGTTAACGGACAGGCATTGGACTCCCTTGGCGCTTTTAGACCTCGGAGATAGACAAATGGAATTGGATGTGCGAAACGGTGCTGGACTAGTTGCCGCCAATCTGGCTGTGCGTTCTTCGGTGTTTTCAGATGTCGGAGTGTTTCATCCGCATCTGCAGCGTGTCAAGAATAGTATTGGATCAATGGAAGACCATGAGTTCCAGGTGCGCCTCGCCGATGCAAAAAAATGTCTGATGTATCTTCCAGAACTCGTCGTTTACGCGCATGTCCTGGAGGAGCGNTTGACGAAGGATTATCACCGGGGTTGGTATCGTGGNCATGGATATTTCTACGCTCTGATGAGAGCTCACGATTTTGAGNATTCTAGAATGCGGGTACTCGATGTTCCTGCTCATGTTTACCGGCGGGCCTTGTGGGATGCTTATGAATGGATGAAATGCCGTTTTAAGAACGAGCCTGACCTTGAATTTCAATATGAAGTGGAACTTAGTTTTTTCTGGGGGTTCTTCCGCAAACGTTTGTCGGATCTGAGGGCAGGCCGCGAAAGTTGAACTTGCGCTTGGCTCCGTCGCCTTCGCTCTGAACCATCGAAGATTCCAATTCCCTTTAAGCATAATATGCAGCTGGACGTCGTCATTCCTACATACAATCGCAGTACATTGCTTAAGAAGGCGATCACCAGTCTTTTGAGTGCCAGAATGCCGCCGGAATTGAGCGTGAAGATTATCATTGTGGACAACAACTCGACGGACAATACGAAGGCTGTAATAGATGATGCTGCATCATTATCTAATGGTCGAGTTTCATATGTCTTCGAAAAACAGCAGGGAAGGTCGCCTGCGCTCAACGCCGGAATTGAGGCTGCGACTGGCAATTTGATTGGCTTCATCGATGATGATGAAGAGATTGATGAATTGTGGTATGAGACGATTCTGTCGGCATTCAAAAATAAAAGTCTGGATTTTATTGGCGGACCCTATGTTCCGCGTTTTGAAAGTGAAGTTCCGGACTGGCTGCCGGAAGATCATGCGGCAGTGGTGGGAATTGTTGATGGTGGTGACAAGGTGGTTGCATTTGACGAGACTTATCCCGGAATTCTAATGGGAGGCAATGCAGTTTTCACTCGTGAAGTGTTACAGCGGGTCGGGCCATATTCGACGTCGCTCGGTCGAAGCGGCACCCGGCTGCTGTCTTGCGAAGATGAAGATATGTATCAGCGTCTAAGGGCAGCGGGTGCCAGGGGACTGTACCTGCCACAACTTATTGTTTACCATTTCATTCCGCGCGAGAGGCTCACAAAAAGGTATCACCGCTCGTGGTGTTTCTGGCAAAGCGTTTCCAGCGCTGTATTAGATCGTATGCGTCCCCAGACAACCGCTTATGTCTGGGGGGTGCCGAGATATTTCTACGGCCGAGCTCTTCGCGGGATGTTGCGGCTGGCAAATGTCTGGAAAGGAGAACCTGCGTCACGGTTCTCAAATGAGCTACCCTTATGGGAGTTGGCGGGTTTCTTCTACGGTAAACACTTCTATCGACCGGACAGTTGAAAAATCGCAACCGTTTGAATATTTCTTCTTTAAGATAAAAAATATATGTGTGGTATCGCCGGATTCATAGATTACTGGGCCCATAAAGATCAAGACTCGTTCGAGCGAGGGCGGCTGCTAAAGCAGATGTGCGACGTCATCAGGCATCGTGGTCCCGATGACGATGGTTTTCTATTGAAACAGGGAGTTGCGCTGGGCATGCGGCGGCTCTCCATCATCGATCTTGCAGGCGGAGCCCAACCGATCTCGGGCGAAGATGGCTCGGTAACCATCGTGTTCAATGGAGAGATCTATAATTTTCATGAGCTGAGAGAGCAACTGGAAGCACATGGCCACAGTTTTAAGACTAACTCGGATACCGAAGCAATAGTTCATGCTTATGAAGAGTATGGTCCAGCCTGCGCGAACCACCTCCGCGGAATGTTTGCCTTTGCTATTTGGGACGATCAAACGCGTGAGCTTTACATAGCGCGCGATCGAGTGGGGAAAAAGCCCCTTTACTACACGCTCACGACCGGTAACACGTTAGTGTTTGGTTCGGAGCTTAAGTCGATCCTCGAACATCCGGACGTGAAGCGAGAAATCAATTTGGAGGCGCTGGACGCCTATCTCACACTTGGATACGTTCCCGATCCACTTAGCATCTTCCGGAATGTACACAAGCTTCCACCCGGACATTACCTGAGCTTTTCCTCAGGTCGTCTCGCTATTAAGCAGTACTGGGATTTTAACTTTGAGCCGGCCGAGTCGCGACGAGCGGAAGACTACCTGGAAGAGCTACGCGCGCTGCTTGATGAATCTGTACGGCTGCGATTGATTTCCGATGTTCCACTCGGGGCGTTTCTGTCGGGAGGGATAGATTCCAGCACCGTGGTAGCGCTAATGGCGCGGCACATGAATCAACCGGTGAAGACATTTTCGATCGGATTCCATGAGGACAGTTATAACGAACTCAAATATGCGCGTCTGACTGCAAAAAAACTTGGCACCGACCATCACGAGTTTTTTGTTACTCCGCAAATATGCGATGTAATCGACGAACTCGTTTGGCACTTTGACGAACCATTTGCGGATCCTTCGGCGATACCGACTTTCATGGTCTCCAAACTTGCTCGCGATCACGTTACCGTTGCTTTATCCGGAGATGGCGGCGATGAGTTATTTGCCGGCTATACGCATTACGTGGTCCAGCAGAATCGCCGCGCTATTTCGGCGCTGCCAAAAGCGGTGAGGAAAGGCATTATGCGGCCGCTCAGTTATCGCCTGCCGCATGGCACATGGGGCCGCAATTATCTTCACAATATCTCACTTGATCCGATCGATCGTTACCTTGATAGTCTTTCCTACTTCACCGAGTTGGGCAAAAACTCTCTTTATACGAGCGACTTTCAAAATGCTTTAGGCAAAACTAATCAGGTGGCGCGCAACTTCCATGAGTATGCCAGTCGAGTCAAAACAGGTGAGCCTTTGGATCAATTGCTTTACGTGGACGGTAAGACCTATTTGCCGGGAGACATTCTGACTAAGGTTGACCGGATGAGTATGGCGACATCACTGGAAGTGCGCGTGCCTCTGCTGGATCACAAATTAATCGAATTCGTCACGAAGGTGCCCGCGTCGTTGAAGTTGGCGGGCTCCGAAACAAAGCATCTTCTCAAACGGGTGGCGAAAGATTTAATTCCCGCGGAAATTTTACACCGGCCCAAGCAAGGCTTCGGAGTGCCGCTCGAGGAATGGATTAATCGTCAGCTACGCGATCAAATACGAGAGACGTTGCGCGAGCCTCGAACACGACAGAGAGGTTACGTAAAGTCAGACTACGTTGATCTCATTTTAGACGAACATCATAAGGGGCGGCGGGACCATTCTCAGCCTCTGTGGTCCTTGTTGATTCTTGAACTATGGCACCGCCGATATATAGATCACTCCCCGCCTGTATCCGAATCTGAAGAATACCGGCTCTGGCCCGTAACTGTTAACTAATGACAGTCAAAGTTGACAGACGTACCCCGCTTAGAGTCGGATTGATAATCGATTCCTTTGTGCAACCTCGGTGGGTGCGTAAGTCCCTCGAGGACATCTTGGCGGCTGATGTCTCCGTACTTAGCTTGCTCATTAGGGTCATTCCCGAAAAGAAAAATCGAGATAGTCTCCTCTATAAATTCTACCAGCGCCTGGATCGCAGTTTTTTCAGCACTTCCGCGCCTGCCTTGGAATTAGTCGGCATTGATGATCTGGTGCGTTCGTGTCCAGTTGTGCTTTCAAGTGAGTTGGAGAATGTAAAATCCTTCAATTTAGACGTGCTTATGAATTTTGGGCCAACCACGCTCAATTCCAAGTTGGCCACTCTCGCTAAGCACGGTGTGTGGTTTTACGCTTTTGGAGCGAAAGACGATTCGCAACAAAACGTGCCCGGATTCGATGCTGTTTTGAATCGGGAGCCCATCACGATTTCGTCGCTTAGATCATTGCAAGGAGATGGAACGGAGCGAATCATCTATCAATCCGTTTCTCCAACTCTCAGCAGATTCTCAGTGCGATTGAACAACAACACCTGCTACTTGAAATCGGCAGCCTTCATGGCGCGTAGTCTTGTAGAACTGTACGAGGGTCACAATGCCGTTGCGAAGAATGTCAGCCATCGCACTGGGAGATTACTTGAACCACCCACAAATGCTGCGATGGCCTTGATGCTTCTTAAGCTCTCCGGTCGAGCGGTGTCTCGAGCTCTCACGAAAGTCTCATCGTTCGAGCAATGGGTTCTGGCGTATCGCTTCAATAACACTGAATTCAAATATCTTATTCCACCTTCAGATCGTTTCTGGGCGGATCCGTTCCCAGTCAGAATGGAAGGAAGGTATTATATTTTTTTTGAGGAGTATTTGTATGCCCAGCGTAAGGCCCACATTTCGGTAATTGAAGTCGATAGAAAAGGAATTGTGAGTGGCCCAACCGAAGTATTAAAACTGGACTGCCACTTGTCGTACCCGTTTGTTTTTGAATGGCAAGGCGACTATTACATGATTCCGGAAACGGGCGAGAAAAATGCGGTTGAGCTTTATCGTTCAGGTTCTTTTCCCTTCAAATGGCAGCTGGAGAAAATCTTGCTCGAAGCAAACTGTCCTTTAGATGCCACCCTGATCGAAGTAAAAGGGGCCTGGTGGATGTTTGTGAACATTCAGGAACAAGGTGTCACCGTCAACTGGGACGAACTTCACTTGTATTATTCGGAGAGCCCTAAAGGACCGTGGAGGGCGCATGCGCGCAATCCCATCGTCTCAGATGTCCGCTCTGCGCGGCCGGCCGGCAGGCTATTTTGGTCAAAAGGTGTTTTATATAGACCTAGTCAGGATAGCTCCGAGAGGTATGGCTATGCGACCGCCGTTTGCCAGATCATAAGTCTCAGTCCCACCGAATACGCTGAAACGCAGATTGCAAAAATTCTCCCAGACTGGGATAAAAATGTTTTTGGGGTTCATACCCTGAACGCGTTAAACGAAGTCACAGTTATTGATTGTTTAGTTAAAAGAAGCCGGTTTCGAAGGAGTAAACTACGTCCTCCTCCAGCGCTCGGGATAATTGAAAATCTTTTGCGCAACCAGATTCCGCGGAAAGTAGGGTAAATCCCTCCGCGGCCGCGTTCCTTGGCGAGATCCTCTTTCGTCGGCTAACATGTGCGGATTATTGTCTTAATTGGGGGCAGCAAACTTCAGTAGACGGAGTTGTTCATTTGAATCAAAACAGAACACCTCTGGTCAGTGTCATAGTACCCGCGTATGACGTCACCGACTTTATCTGCGAGGCGCTCGATTCGGCGTTAGCCCAAACCTTCACCGAATACGAAATCATCGTAGTCAACGACGGCTGTCCCGATACAGAAGCTTTGGAACGCGCGCTTGCTCCTTACATTTCGCGCATTATCTATCTGAAACAAGAGAACCGTGGGGTAGGCGCCGCCCGCAACACGGGGATAAAAGCAGCGCGCGGTTCCCTGCTCGCTTTTCTCGATGCTGACGACACATGGCTACCAAATTATCTCGAAATCCAGGTGGCGCGAATACAAGCCGATCCCACCATCGACGTGCTTTATCCGAACGTGGTGATGTTTGAGGGTTCCTCAGAAACTGGCGAAGAGTTCATGACGATTTGCCCTTCAAATGGCGATGTCACGTTCGAGCGACTTGTTTCACAGGAGTGCAACGTTTCAAACTGTTCGATTGCTCGCCGCGAGACGATCATCCGTGCAGGGCTGTTTGATGAGTCGTTGCGCAGCGTCGAAGACTTCGATCTATGGTTGCGAATCATCAAACTTGAGGGCCGCATCGCTTACCACCGAGACGTACTGGCTCGTTACAGACGCCGTCCGGGAAGTCTCACCGCCGATCCAATACGGTTGAGCGAGAACGTAATTCGAGTTTTGAAAAAAGTGAAGGAGACGATGGACTTGACACCCTCGGAACGAGCCAGTGTGAATCTTCATCAACAACGGTTCACCGCGTTGTTAAATCTCCATAAAGGAAAACGCGCATTTTTTTCCGGCAATACTCCGGGAGCAATACAGGGGTTAACTGAGGCGAATCGATTTTTTCGTAATCGCAAGATTGCGCTTACGTTGAAGATGTTACGCATCGCGCCGCGACTTTTGCTTCGGGCGTATGACTTACGCGATCGTCTTTACTTCCGTATGATTACAAAATATTAAGAGGTCGCGATCAAATTAATGTCAAAGCCGAGTGTCTTACAAATCGGTCATGGTGTCCTTGAGGATGCATCTGAAAGGCAGATGAGATCTTGGGTATGAGTGGTTTTGCGGTCGTCGCTATGCGCGGTAGGATTGCCTCAAAACGTGAAACGACAGAATCGCGCACTCGCGTTCAAACGACGGTTGAACACTCAGCCTTTCGCAGTGCGCATGCAATCGTCGCCAAGTTGGTATCTGAGTTGGGTGAGCGACTGTTTTGGATTCCTTAGTTGGCAGACTTTGCCCGCGCTGCTTAGCTCTGATCATCGCGCGCGGGCTCCCAATCAGTAAAACGATGGCACACCACCTTTCAGAGGCCGCTGATTCAGTTCTCTCCCCGGGCATCACGATGGCCTGCGGAGCTAGACAGGTTGAGCAGAAAAGGTTGACCACGTCTTCTCTCGCAAGCAATTGAATGGTGGGGCTCTCATGGTATCCAACCCAGTACAGGACTAATCTTTCTTTTGATGTGGTATTCATAATAATGGAAGATTCATGTCCACAAACAACTTGGACAATCCTGCATAGCTACCCGGACGATATGGGTGTTGACGCTCGCTGGAGGAAGTTTCTGACGCGGTCGGATTTCGCCGCGCACTATGTATCGCCGGAATATTTTCGCGAACCTTTCGTTCGTGACAAACGGCCTTTTGTAGTACTTGCCTGGCAAGGTGAGCAAGTCGTAGCCGCTCTTAGCGGTATACATGAGGGGGAGCAGTTAATTTGCGGTTTAATGTCACGACCGCAGATATGTTTTGACAAAACGGTCGATCTGGCAGCCGCATCCGAAGGTCTATTGGGTGGATTGCTGGCTGAAGCCGGATCGGACAAGCTAATAACCTTCTACAGTTGGGTGCCTCTGGAGTCTCTCTCAAAACACGGATATCGATGTAAGCAAGAAGAGGGTGTTGTGATGTTGGATTTGACTAACGGGCCCGACGAATTGTTTAAGGGATTTGCAAATACCCGACGAACGGATATTCGGAATGCAATCAAACACGGATTAGAAGTCGTTATCGCCAGCAGGCGCGACGAATTCAGAGCTTATTACGAGATCTATGCTGACTGGTGCCAGCGGAAAAAGATCACGCCCTCCTCTTTCGAGGTTGTGGAAGAAGCTCTCAGATTGCCGAATCGCCGACTTTTTCTCGCTCGCTACGATGGTAAGACCATCGCAGCAACGATCATTCGTTTTTATCCGGGGGCGATGATCGAATATGCGGCGAACAGTTCTTTAGTTGAATATCTTAAGCTCAGACCGAATGACCTGTTGCAGTGGCGCGTTGTTGAATGGGCATGTGGGGAAGGTTGCAAACGTTACAGTCTCGGCGGGGCGCACCTTTTCTCGCGACGGATGGGAGGTAGCATCGTCCCTGTCTACCGCTACCGTGCCGATCGGACGTGGCTGCGTAGTTACGAATTTAGAGAGGCTTTGGGCAAAGCGGGCAGAAGCATATTCAGAGCTCTTCCCGCTGGTGTGAAAACGCAGGTGCGCCGGGCGCTCAAAAAGTCATGAGTGATGTTCGAATCGGTAGGTATTGTGATAACTCGACTTTTCCACACACCTGAGGGCAGTTTGCTGTTCTATAAGGCCGGCATGAAAGGGTGCCGCATAGATCAATATCACGTCACGTGGATGTGAATTAAGCGAGCGTTGGAGACGTTGCAGTACAATGGACAGAACACTCGGACGAAAAGGATTATAAAGATATAGGACGAGAGGCGTCGACGGTACTTCGAATTCGGCCGCATCGAGGTTCAAACTTTGGACATTCTTGCATTTCTGAGTTTTGCTTCTGTAGCGTCGAATGTTCTGACATGCGATCTCATGCAACTCAGTAGCGAATTCGACACCGAGTATCTCAGAAAAAGAAAATTCTGAAGCGACGAGCAGCGCGCGACCTTTTCCGGAGCCGAAATCTACAAAGGTGTAAGCTGAATAGTCGATCTTTAATGAGCTGAATACTTCAAAAAGAAACTTCGGATGGGCCGGATGATAATGTACCGCGTGATCGATATTGTTACCAACAAGCGTCAAATCGGCTAGATCAGCATTGCCGCAAGTGCGAACCCGATGTTGCCAATCGAAAATCCTGCAACGGGCTTCGCCTACCACATTGCGTAAAGTATCTGTGAGCATTTTGATCATATACTTAGCCGAGGGGCAGCATACTGTCAAGACGGCACTCTTGATGCCGCCGCGATGTAACTTGACCCCTAGCATAAGCAAAATGTCCCTTATGTTGCATGGCAGTGTCACTAGAATAGTTAAAAGTTGAAGAGGCGCCGGTTCACGTCAATAAAAGAGCCAGAGCGAGAAAGGACGATGGAACTCTTCAGGGAGTATTACTCGCACGGCAGAAGATGGCGAATTGAAAGATCCGATGTAGGAAGAGGACTCGTCCACGTGCCTCATTATCATGTTCTCTCCAACATGGCTTGACCTTGAGTCCCTTAACGAACGCACATGTAGGATAATCAAGTAACGGAGATATGATTTAGAGAACTGGGAGATTGTGTTTGATACGTTTAAATCGCACGCAGCCCGGCGACGGTTACTTTAACACCGAACGCCTGAAGGCCGGGCTGGGCGCGCGTACGGCCCGCGGTGGCGCAGTGACATTCGCCTCGCAGGGCTTTAAGTTNTTCCTGAGCATCGGGGCCACGATGGTGCTGGGGCGGCTGCTAAGGCCGACAGACTATGGACTGATTGGTATGGTAGTAGTCGTAACCGGCTTCGTCTCGATGTTCAAAGACCTGGGTCTGTCCGCCGCGACCGTGCAGAGCGAAGAGATCACCTCCGTGCAGGTCAGCACTTTGTTCTGGATGAACGTGGCGCTGAGCGTGGGAGTCGGGCTCCTGACGATAGCCCTCGCGCCCGCCGTCGCTTGGTTCTACGGTGAACCGCGGCTCACTCCAATCACAATGATGTACGCCTTTGGTTTCCTCTTCGGCGGGCTCACCGTGCAACACGAGGCACTCTTACACCGTCAGATGCGTTTTGCCGCTCAGGCGGCCTGCGAGATCGTCGCCCTGCTCGTGACCATTGCGGTAACCATCACGCTCGCGTGGCGTGGCGTGGGTTATTGGGCTCTGGTCGGGGGTCACTTGACAACGAGCTTCATCTACATGGTGGGCATCTGGGCCGTGTGCCGTTGGCGGCCGGGCCGGCCGGCACGCGCTTCGGGTGTGCGGCCACTGCTCCGCTTCGGCGGAAACCTGACAGGCTTCGGCGTAGTAAACTTCTTCGCGCGTAACCTGGATAATATGGTCATCGGTCGTGTTTGGGGAAGCCAGCAGCTCGGCCTCTACACGAAGGCTTACCAGCTCCTCACTCTGCCGATAGATCAGATCAACTCGCCCATCACAACTGTCGCTGTCCCAGCGCTGAGCCGTCTGAACGACTCGCCCGAGCGCTACCGTCGCGCGTATCTGCGTATGATCGAAAAGATCGCGGTTCTGACGATGCCAGGCATCGCTCTGCTGATTGCGACCGCCGACTGGGTCGTGCTCGTGATACTGGGGCCGCAGTGGACAGAGGCCGGTCACATCTTTGCAGCGCTCGGCGTCGCCGCCCTGATTCAGCCCATCGCCAATACGACCGGCTGGCTCTTCATCTCGCAGGGACGTACGCACGACATGTTTCGGTACGGGGTCGTCGCGAGCACGGTCATTGTAGCTGCGATACTCGCAGGGCTCCCTTGGGGTGCACTCGGCGTTGCCACCGTGTACGCGGTTGTCTGGGTGACCATTGTGACGCCGTTGCTCTTCTACTGGGTCGGGCGCAGAGGTCCAGTACGCCCGCGCGACTTCTACGTGACCGTAGCCCCCGCCTTTTGCGCGGCCATGGGCGTCCTTGTGGCGCTCTTCCTGTTCCGCCGCTCGGTCGTGATTGTCCACCCGCTCGCGGGCCTGACCGCGTCGCTCGGGATCGCCTGCGGAGTCGCGTTCTTGTTCCTTTGCGCGATTCCGGCAGGCAGGCGTACGCTGTGGGACTTCNGCGAAGTGGCCGCTATTGTGNTAAGGAAAAGAGGAGCTGACGTCGCCGCCTGAGCGTNCCGCAGGNGACGCCAGCAAGTGCCGGCACGAGTTTTCAGTAAAGAGGTTATGTTTAATGGTGGCTCTCGTCAAAAAGATTTTACCCGCCTCGCTTAAGGAGAAGATCAAGAGCATTAACAGGGAGCGCCGACTTGACGCAGCCATCCGACGGCTCGCCTCCATCGGCGAGAATGAAGCGCCGGCACCCGATGTCCTGGCCGAACTCGGGCGCGGATGGGGCGACGACGGTTTCCGCGCCGTCGGCGGGTATTTGGAGGAGCTCGCGCGTTCGGCGGCCAAGGTGCGAGGCCCTGTCCTCGAGATTGGCAGCGGCCTGACAACGCTCGTGCTGGGGACGCTGGTCGGTCGCCGCGGCCTTGCTGTCTGGACGCTGGAGCACCACCCGGAGTTCTTCCGTCAGACCCAGGAGAAACTCAAGCGTTATCGCCTGACGAATGTTCATTTGACGCTAGCGCCGTTGCGCGACTACGGCGATTTCTGTTGGTATGATCCGCCGCTTGCTGAGTTGCCACGCAATTTTGGCTTGATTGTCGCGGACGGCCCGCCCGGAGACGTGAAGGGCGGTCGCTTCGGGTTACTTCCGGTGCTCCGCTCACACTTCGCGCCGGGGGCGGTCGTTTTACTGGACGACGCCGAGCGCGTACAGGAAGGTGCTGTGTTGCGGAAGTGGAAGAGTGAGTATGGCCTCTCGTATCAGTTGCAGGCGCGGGGCGGAAAAGCATGGGCCATTTGTTCATTCTCAGAGGAGAGTCAGGAGGTTATCCGCTCCGTAGGAGGCCACGTTTCTGACATCGGCTCTTTGGGCTTATCTTCAACGGTTCCAACTACGGAGGATGACCGACGACCGGATTGAAGCCCAAAGGACAGTTGGCTATACCATCAGCTAGTATTGTGACAATGAAAGAATCACTCATCCTAACGATTGGCAGCAACGCAAAAAAGAAACAAACTACGTGGTTCGTCATAATTCCATGTGGCTTCAAGAATGTTTGTTGATAACTAGTTGTAATAGGCTTGTTTGCTCCGAATAAAGGGAAGGTTCTGGAGTGTCCCGGTGAAAGAAATAGGAAGCGCCAGGTCTGGGCCCACCCCACTAGTCAGTGTCGTCATCCCGGCGTACAAGGTCGCGCCCTACATTGCGGAAACGCTCGACTCGGTCTTCGCCCAAACCGTCACGGAGTTTGAAGTTATCGTCGTCAACGACGGCTCACCCGATGCCGACGAGTTGGAGCGCGCGCTCGCGCCGTACCTGGAGCGCGTCTGTTACATTCGGCAGGAAAACCGCGGCGCCAGCGCAGCTCGCAACCGCGGCGTGCGTGAAGCGCACGGCGTTTTCGTCGCTTTCCTGGACGGCGACGATCTATGGATGCCCAACTACCTGGAAGAGCAGTTGCGATTTGTGCGCGCGGGTGGCTACGATCTCGCATACGCGGACGCGCTGCTCTTTGGCGACTCACCGGAGGCGGGGAAGACCTACATGGAGACCGCGCCCTCCAAAGGGTCCGTTACTTTTGTAAGCCTCGTTCGCAACGAGTGCAACGTGATTACGTCAGGCGTGGTCGCGCGACGGCTCGCGCTCATCGAGGCCGGACTGTTCGACGAAAGCTTGCGCAACGCACAGGACTTTGAGCTTTGGACCCGGCTGGCGCGGGGCGGCGCGCGTCTCGCCTACCAGCGCAAAGTGCTCTTGCGTTACCGAGTTCGCGATGGCAGCCTATCGGGCGACGTCATTAACCGGATCTCGCGCGAGATGCGTGTCTACCGGTATATCGCGGACACCTACGATCTTACACCCGAGGAACTCGCGGAGCTCTCTCGCGTCATGGAGTTGCAGCAGGGCAACCTCGAACTCGCAGAGGGGAAGTTAGGTCTGCTTGGAGGGCGATTCGACGAAGCGCGGGCCTCTTTCGAGCGAGCGCAGGACGTGCTTGGAGGCTGGAAGCTGCGTGCGGCCGTCCTGATGCTGCGCGTCGCCCCTCGGTTGCTGCGGAGGATAGTGCAGCAGCGTCTGAAAATTCAGTCCTAAAGGCGTGAGTTCGCCGACACATGCGATTGTCTCTCGATGATTACACCGTACTTCAGGCGGCGCGATCACATTAATGTCAAAGCCGAGTGTCTTACAGATCGTTCACGGGTTCATTGAGGGTGGGTCTGAGCGTCAGATGATCCAGCTGACAAAGCTGCTCCACGAGGCTGGCGACTACCGGGTCCATGTGGCTTCATTGAGTACTGGAGGAGTTTTAAGATCGCAGATCGAACGCCTGGGAATACCAACCATTGACCTCCCTCTAACGAGCTTCCACGACGCAAACATGATGCGTCAGACCAGGCGATTCATATCGTTTTTAAGAACACATCGAATAGATATTGTTCACTCGCATGACTTTTACTCCAACATCTTTGGTATGACTGGCTCGGCGCTCGCCAGAATTCGCGGCCGGATCGCCTCAAAGCGTGAAACTACGGGTACTCGTACTCTGGCTCAAAAAATCGTCGAAAGGACTGCTTTTAGATTGGCGCACGCGGTGGTTGCTAACGCAGCTGCAGTCAAAGAACAGTTGATTGACGAAGGAATTCCAGGCGACAAGATTGAAGTCATACATAACGGAATCGACCTCACTCGATTTCAACAAAAGGGTGATGCGCGCGCGGCGCTTCGTCGTCTCAACCTGGAGGCTATTCTTAATCGGCCAGTAATTACGATGGTCGCTAACTTTGAACACAGGATAAAGGATCACCCGATGTTATTGCGCGCGGCGCAACGTGTAATTCAGGATGTCCCGGAGGCCGCCTTCGTGATTGCCGGCGAAGGAATCTTGAAAGAGGAGAGCGAAAGAGTTGCCGCTGAACTGGGATTGAAGGAGTCTTGTTTGTTTGTGGGCCGATGCCCCAATGTGCCTGATCTTTTAGAAGCTTCGGATATCTGCGTGCTTAGCTCACAAGCCGAGGGCTTTTCGAATTCCATTCTCGAGTATATGGCGGCCGGCCGGCCTGTTGTTGCAACTGACGTTGGCGGTGCGAGTGAAGCAATTATAGAAGGACGTACCGGACACCTGGTGAGGGCGTGTGATGATCAGACGATGGCCGAGCGAATCCTTTCTCTCCTGCGCGACCCCGAGCGCAGAACAGCCATGGGACAAAATGGTCGGCAACTTGTAGAAGAGAGATTCTCATGCGATAAGCGACTATCAAATACTTCGACTCTATATCAAAGGATGTTGAATTGAGCTTCGCGAATCAAAATCGCCCCGGGACTGAGACCCACAAGCCTGAAGCCGAACCCGTGCGAGTTTTGATTGTTGCTGCCTCACTCGACATACTGGGAGGCCAGGCAGTTCAGGCTGAGCGCCTGGTTCGACACTTACAGCAGGAGCCTTCACTCCAGGTCTCCTTCCTGCCCATTAACCCGCGCCTTCCCGGAAAACTGAGAACGCTTCAATCAATAAAATATGTTCGCACACTTACGACCTCGATTTATTATTGCTTAAACCTGCTACGGGAGGTGAGGAAATACGATGTCATTCATATATTCTCAGCTTCGTACCTGTCGTTCTTGATTGCGCCAACCCCGGCAATCCTGATAAGCAAACTATACGGGAAAAAAATTGTCCTCAACTATCACAGCGGAGAAGCTGAAGACCATTTGAGGCGTTGGCGACGTAGCACGATTCCGCTATTGAATCTGGCTGATGAGATAGTAGTTCCTTCCGAATTTCTGGTCAGAGTCTTTTCGACTTTTGGCGTCAATGCGTGCGCAATCTTCAATTTCATCGACTTGAATAAGTTTAGTTTTCGCGAGCGAGATCAACTGCGGCCAGCATTCCTTTCCAACCGCAATCTTGAAGCTCACTACGGCGTCGATTGCGTACTTCGCGCATTCGCTCTCATTCAGCAACAGGTGCCCGAGGCCATTCTGTCTGTCGTCGGCGAAGGAAGCCAGCGGCAAGCCCTGGAGGATCTTAAAGGGGAGTTGAAGTTAAAGCACATCTCTTTTACCGGACGGGTCGAGCACGAAGATATTTACCAGCAGTATTCAACCTCTGACGTCTATCTCAATGCTTCCAAGGTAGATAATCAACCTCTTTCGATTCTGGAAGCATTCGCCTGCGGTCTGCCCGTCGTAACCACCGATGCTGGCGGCATTCCGGATATCGTCAGCGATGGTGAAACAGGTTTCGTAGTTCAGGTTGGCGATTATCGAGCCTTGGCTGCTCGTGCAATCAAGTTACTTGAAGACCACAATATCGCTACAACAATAGTGCGGCGCGCGCGAGAAGAATGCACGAAATACACCTGGAAGATCGTTCGCGATCAATGGCTGCGCCTGTATCATAACCTTGTTCAAAAAAGATCTTGACAGCCTTCCATTCAGCCGCTAGTTTTTGTTTCGTTTTGCCAGCGAAGTGTTGCCCCGCGCTTCCAAAATCGTAAAGACATGAACGATTAGTTCGTTCATACTTCGACGATCCTTTCCAAACAGCAGTTACCCGACCAATACCATAAAGGGAGAATCTAGGTTGATTAGTAAGGCTTTGACCTATGTGTGCGCGAGCTTTGTATTATTTGTTCTTTATACTTTATTTACCGTTCCTGCGGGTAAGGCTGCAGCTCCGATAGTTTCTGTCGTTCCACTAAGAGTAATGAGTTGGAACATTCAGTTTGGCGAAGGAACCGATGCAATCACGAATTATGATCGAACTGCGTCGTGGATCGCGGCAGGCAATCCGGATCTCGTAGGTCTTTGTGAGGTGCCAGCGGACAGTGTTCCGGTGCTGGTGAATCTCCTGACCCAGAAGACGGGTCGTGCGTGGTTTGCTCACTTCGTTCCGAAGTATTCTGGTACTGACGAGGGAAACCTTATTCTCTCATGGCGCAGTTTCGCCGGAGTGAATTCACGATTGCTAAGTGCAAATCGCTCGGTTGCTCAGGTGACTATCAACGTTGGCGGAAAGACCATAAACTTCTTCGCGACGCATCTCGACGATCAATCATCTTCAAATCGCGTGACCGAAGTCGCAGAACTCAAAGCTTTTGCCTCAGGGTTTTCGGAGCCGCGAATGATTGTCGGTGACTTCAACGGAGGTCCTGATACTGCCGAGACCATCGCGATGTCAGATAGCTACGGCGATGCGTGGGCCGAAAGCATGAACTTGGGAACGGCCCTCGCGTATCCGGACAATCCCGTAGGTACGCAGACGAGAACGCGACGCGGACGCATAGATTACGTTTTTCATTCGTCGCAAAGTTCCGCGCTGAGTGTGAAGGGAGCGAAGATTCCAGACAGTCGAGATCTAAATAATACGAATGTTGTAATCACACTTGGAACGCTTGACGACAAAGGTGTAAGACCATCTGATCATAATTTTGTCCTCGCGGATTTCGATCTCAACGTCGACAATCCAACTCCTACGCCGACTCCAACGCCAAGTCCCACGGCGACTCCAACTCCTGCTCCGAGTCCAACGCCGACATCGCCACCCGTGCTGCTTGTTGACCCTTCCACTAATCGAGCTCTCGCGTTACATTCAACGCTTTTCACCCGAGATCCGTTTTCGCTCACGTCTCCGCTTAATCTCGGCACCGACAAACGGACGCGTATCGCGCTTTTTTGTACCAACCTCGACCTGTTATCAGGCGAGAGTATTTCTGTCGTTACCGCAAGGGCAGTAAGTTCTTTCGGCGTCATCTATGACCTACCGGTGGAATATGTCGGTAAGGTACCGGGGTATTCCTGGTTAACGGATGTGATCGTGAGGTTGCCGGAGGATCCGACCCTGCAGGGAAATCTCTCGGTAAGTATTGCGTTACGGGGATTGGGTAGTAACAGCGGAACGGTGGCCTTGAGCCCTTAGAACCTTGCATCTGAAACTCAATGTTGTGATCTAATTACGCTACAGTTGTTTTCTCAAAAAACTCGTTAGATTTTTGACACATTCTTTCAGGTCGTGGTAGGGTATGCCCGCCCAGTTGAGGTGAGCTTCAGATAGGTCGGCAAACTTATCGCAGATGTTGTGCACTTGTCACCGCAACGATGCGGTTAGAACAGCGCTCCATCCGTTCTAATCTTTCCGGATCTCGGTTCAATCGAGATCGAAAACATTAAAACCTAGCGGTCGACGGCGGCGGCCCTTATTCGCCTACCGAATTATTTGGACGCCGGTCGAATACTGATCTGCCCTGGCTACTGCGTTAGCTACGGATGAAAGTTCGCCTGGTTTTATGGGCGGTCTATTTTGAAATTATGAGTATTGATAGTGCCTGTCCTACTGCATGGAGTTTTCGCCCTGACGCCTCGTTTTATCTTCCTGTCTTCGCATTTCAAACTGCACTGCCGCCGGACCATAGTTCCAATGTCTTAATTATTAGTTTAGAAGGGAGACCTATAAATTGTTGCTGCGACCCCTACGCTTTTTTTGTGCGTTGATCTTTGTCTTCATTTTTCTTGGTTTCATTCAATCTGCGTCGGCGCAAAACGTTGTCCTTTACGCCTCTCAGGCACCGGTAAAAGTCGGAAACTGGACGACGGTCTCGGATTCAACTGCAGCAGGTAGCTTCAGATTAGCGAATCCTGATGCGGGATTACCGAAAGTTGTTACCGCAGCTGCTTCTCCGAGCAGCTACGTAGAAATGTCTTTCTTTGCTAATGCCGGGCAGGCTTATCACCTGTGGATGCGTGGCAAAGCTCAAGCTGACTCACCATACAACGACTCTGTTCACATACAGTTTTCGGGAAGCGTCACCAGCACCGGTTCGCCAATCTACAGGATTGGCACCACATCAAGTACCGAGTTCAACCTGGAGGATTGCCTTGGATGCGGAGTCCAAAATTGGGGGTGGCAAGACAATGCGTGGGGCAGCCTGGGGGCGGACATCTACTTTCAATCTACTGGAACACAAACGATTAGAATTCAGGCGCGTGAGGATGGTTTGTCAATCGATCAGATCGTCTTATCACCAAGTACTTATCTTTTCGCGTCTCCTGGGGCTTTGAAAAATGACGTTGTTATTCTCACCAGTCAAGGGGGAGCAAGCGGAACCCCAACGCCGACTCCAACACCAACGCCCACACCAACTCCAACGCCCGCGCCTTCAGGCGCGTCTGAAATAGTTATTTGGGCGTCGAATGTACCGGTAAGCGGCGTGCATGGCTCGTGGGTAAGAGAAGCCAATAGCACGGCCGCCGGACAAGTGGCCTTGCACCATCCCGATTTTGGCGCGGCAAAATTAGCCACTGCATTGGCGACCCCCGTCAATTACTTCGACGTTACTTTCAACGCTCAGGCCGGTCAAGCTTACAGGTTATGGATTCGCGGAAGGGCCGATGGGGATTACTGGGCCAACGACTCCGTCTTCGTCCAGTTTTCAGGAAGTCAGAATACGGCTGGTTCAGCGGTTTATCGCACCGGCACAACCAGCGCCCTGGAAGTTAATCTCGAAGACTGCTCAGGCTGTGGTCTTCAGGGCTGGGGCTGGCAGGACGACGGCTGGGGCGTAGGCGTTTTAGGCCCCTTAGTTTACTTCCAGACCACGGGAACGCAAACGCTTCGCGTGCAAACACGAGAGGATGGATTCTCGATCGATCAGATTGTGCTATCTCCTCTCAAATATCTAATAAACTCCCCAGGGTCATTAAAAAATGACAGCACTATCCTTACCAGTACGGCAATAAACCCACCAGCCAATCAACCGCCCCAGCTGAGCATCTCGGCATCGCCGACGTCTGGAGTCAGTCCCCTCTACGTTACGTTTTCGTCAGCGGCAAGTGATCCCGATGGGTACATCGCCTCTTACTACTGGAATTTTGGCGATAACACGACATCGACACTTCCCTTCCCGACGCACACATATGCCGCTGGTTCATACCTGGCCTATCTGACCGTTACTGACAATAGCGGCGCGATGACGACTGCGAATGTTCAGATTAATGTGAGCTCACCAGCGCCGGTACCATCGACAACACAACTACGGGTGATGAGCTGGAACATCAGCTTTGGCGAGGGCACCGATGCAATCATTAACTACAATCGCATCGCCACCTGGATTGCTACGTTCAATCCAGACCTTGTGGCTCTATGTGAAATGCCTCCGGCTGACATCAACACGCTGGTGAGCCTGGTCAATCAAAAGACAGGGAGGACCTGGTTTTCGCACTTCGTTGCAAAGTACGCAGGCTGTCCCGAGGGAAATCTGATTCTCTCGAAGTTTAGTTTTGTGAGTACCGGCTCGCGATACTTGAGTTATGAACGTTCAGTAGCGCAAGTGACGGTGAGTGTAGGAGGAAAGAATGTCAATTTCTTCGCCACTCACCTTGATGCCTATTCATCTACCTATCGTTATCAAGAGGTCACTGAGCTTCAGAGCTTTGCATCCGGCTTCGCTGAGCCACGAATCGTGGCCGGCGATTTTAATGCTGGGCCTGATCTTTCGGAAGCAATCCACATGTCCGAGCTCTACTATGACAGTTGGGTTCAGGCGATGAATATCGGGACTGCAGTCGCCTATCCTGATAATCCTGTCTACTTGCACACTCGCACCCGACGAGGCCGAATCGACTATGTATGGCTATCGAAGGGCGCAAGTAACGTGGTCATCAAGAGTACACAGATTCCCGACATTCGAGATCTAAACAATACCAACGTTGTAATTACGCTGGGTACACTGGACGATAAGGGCGTGAGGCCTTCCGATCACAACCTAATGATCGCGAACCTCGAGTTGCGGTAGCTTCGCTCGAACCTGAGGTCGGATTTTACGGCTTGGCAGCTTTGAAGTTGTCGAAGATGACTGTGCCGGGATTGTTGCCTTCAATGCGCCATGTTCCGGCTTTCAACTCAAACAGCACAGTGCTTAGCGGGACTGCAGAGGTATTCCAGGATTCAGCGTAAAGCTGAGTCCACGCGCCAGGCGTTCCCGCATTTGCAGGCGCGGTCTCAAAGACGACCTGTCCTGAGATCGCGTCGTGCCTGATGCGCCAGAAGGCGTGATTAATGGAATTATAGGTCACGGTCAGCAATGTGGTTTTCGCACCGCCGATCTTCTTCTGCACGATCAAGTTTCCACCCTCGACGTACATCCGGTAACAATTGTCGACGTTCAGCCCGATCGTATAGAACGCGTCGGCGGCCGTAAGCGCATTTGGCGCTTGCACGATCTGCACATATGCATATCCGCCGCTGAAATCATAAGAAGTTATGGACCGAATTCCGTTGTAGTGAGAGCCATCCACGTTCTGTTTGAGCGGTCCTATTGCGAACGTTTGAGTCTCGGTGAGAGAAACGCTGGAATCGGTAAAACCACTAAACAGATTATTGGCTAGCCACTTCGAAGTGTTCAGCGACGCATCGTTGAAATCATCAGCAAGCAATACTGTCTCACCCGAGGAGACATAAGTATAGGCGTTCACCTTGCTGCCGCTCTGACCATCGCTGTTGGTCACTATCACGTCAACGCCCCCCGCAGCGTGCGCAGGTGTGGTAGCCGTGATCGTCGTACTGTTGTTCACTATCAAATTGGTCGCAAGAGTACCGCCGAAGGTGACGGTGGCGCCGGAGGCGAAGCCTGTGCCCGAGATGCTGACCTGAGTACCGCCAGCAGTTGTTCCTGAGGAAGGGGTGACACCGCTTACTGTCGGAGCTTGCGTTGCTGTTGCGTAGGTGTAGGCGTTTGCACTCGCACCACTCTGACCATCCGGATTAGTGACTACCACGTTAACGAGCCCACTGGTATGGGCTGGTGTAACAGCAGTAATGGTCGTGCTGCCAACTACGTTTACATTCGTCGCCGCCGTGTTGCCGAAACTCACCGTGGCGCCCGAAGCAAACCCGGTTCCCGAGATTGTGACCGTTGTTCCGCCGGCGGCAGGACCAGCGGCCGGCGAAACACCACTGATGATTGGCGCCGTGTTGGGAGTGGTAGTAAAGAACTCCGCCATGTTTGGAGCCGTTGAAGCTGCTCCCGGATAAGTACCTACGGCCAACCCTTCGCCAGCTAGTCGCAGGAGACTTTGATGCTGATAGAAGGTACTTGACTGGAACGCTTGTTTGGCCTTCGGGCTGATAACAACCGTCATCACGTGACCGCCACCATTCTGCGTGTCGGTATCGTTGGACTCATCGAACGCGATTATCAGCAATCCGTTTTGTCTAAAAGCCGGGCTCGCGATTAATGGATCGATGTTGTCTTTCAGCCACTGATCGGCGGTCGTTAACTTATCGGCATTCGTACAATTCGGAAGATTGGGTGGACAATCGTGCGAGTTATTGTACTGGTTGGGAATTATGAACGAATAATTTGGAAGCTGACCATTCGCCAGATCGACAGAGAACTGCGAAAACGGTACAAGGTTATTTGCCTGTGCCTGATTGTTCAGAACATCAGAAAGATACGCAAATGGATTGTGGCGTTTGACGTAAGGGTACTGATCTCCGCCCGTGTATCCGATCGACGGCAAATTCTCAGCGTAAGATCTCCAGCCCTTTCCAGCGAGATTAAGTTGGCGAACAATATTGTCGACAGTAACAATGCCCGAAAAATTGCTGTCGTTAGTGACGACTTGCCCGGTTGTAAGCCAGAAGTAATTTCCTATCGAAGGATGAGTATTCGCGAAATAATTAACTGCCAAACCATAGCGACTCGCGAGCTTGTTCAAGTAGGGCATGCCCCCCGCTACGTTCGCGAAGCTTTGGTTCTCTTGTACAACGATGAAAACATGATCGAATGCCGGCACGCTGGCTTGCGGGTTGGCATAGCTGAAACCCTGAACCAGCGTACCGCTTTGGCCATCAGAGTTCGTCACAACTACATCGACGACTCCCGCGCTACGCGGAGCCGTGGTTGCGGTAATTGAAGCGCTGTTCACCACGACAACACTGGTGGCCAGTGTGCCGCCGAGAGAGACACTGGCGCCGGATGAAAAGCCACTGCCGGAGATTGTGATCGAAGTTCCTCCGCTGGTGGGCCCTGTGTTAGGCGTAATACCCGTGACCGCCGGTGGAGCTTTATAGGTATAACCGTTAACGAGCGTGCCACTCTGTCCATCACTATTTGAAACAACTACGTTCACCATGCCGGCGCCGTGAGTTGAAGTAGTTGCTGTAATTGTGCCGCTGTTCACGAGCGCAACACTGGTAGCTACAGCCCCACCGAGAGAGACAGTTGCTCCCGACTGAAAGCCCGTTCCCGTGACGGTGATCGAAGTTCCCCCGGCAACTGGCCCGGAAGTTGGCGAAATTGCAGTCACAGTGGGTGCCGGAGCAGAGGTGCCACCGCCGCTCGATTTAGCCAGAATCCTACTATCGTTTTTTAACGAGCCGGGCGCTGTGCTTAAGTACGTCTGTGGTGAGAGCACGATTTGATCGATTGATAGACCATCCTCTCTCACCTGAATACGCAGTGTGTGTGTGCCACTCGTCTGGAATCGGATGAGAGGTCCGAGCACCCCGACACCCCAACCATCGTCCTGCCAGCCCCAGCCCTGAATTCCACACCCTGAACAGTCCTCAAGATTCATTTCTGCCGCGGAGGTGGTACCGATTCGAAAAACTGCGTTTCCGCCGTTATCTACGCTGTCCGAGAACTGGATAAAAACGGAATCGTTGCCCCAAAAGTCATCCTGGGCTTTACTCCTTAACCATAAACGGTAATTGACTCCTGCTTGGGCATCGAACGTCATTTGGAAATAGTCTGACGGAGTGGCCGATGGATTCGGGCGCTTCGGTGCTCCGGCGTCTGGATTCCATATCCGACTTCCGCCAGCGGCACTTGCGTCCGCTACCACCGACCAGTTGCCAACCCTTTGAGGTGCCTCAGCGGCCCAGAGCACTATGTCCCCGGCCGAAGGTGGTGGCGGTGAAGGAGTAGTTGCACTGGCGACATTACTGTAGGGCGAAAAGCCTCCCGTATTCAGCGCGCGCACGCGGTAGAAATAGGTTTGCTGCGCACTCACCTGGGTATCCGAGTACGTAGTTTGATTAGTGCCCAGGCTGGCGATCTCAACCCAGCTACCAGAACCATTTGGACTTCGTTCAACCCTAAATCCGGTCTCTCCGCCAACATCATTCCAACTGAGATCAATGCGAGAAGGCGACATGGCAGTCGCAGTCAATCCAGTTGGGGCCGATGGCGGAGCAACCGACCCTGCTGTTACAAAACTCCAGGTTGGACCGGTAGCGGTCTGGTTCGCCATCGTCTTGCCAACGATGCGCCAGTAGTAGGTGGTACCCTGCTGGAGCGTCAAAGGAATGGTGTACGACTCCATCACGCCAGCGTCCACGGAGCCGGTATCAAGTAGTGGCTGCCCCGCCTGTGCGCCACTCTGGAAAGTACTCACATTAGACACGTATAGAGGCGGATTGGGCGATGTGCCGAAATAAATATCGTATTTGTGAGCCCATGGACCACCTTCCCAACTCAACGTCGGTGTCGTCGATTGAGCAATGGCGGAATTCGCGGGAGAAACATAAGCCGGCTGAGTTGGCGGAAGTGGAACGAAAGGTTCGTTCTCCGTCGTTGAAGTCCACTTACGCTCAAACTGGTCTACGAACCACTGGAAGAACCATGGTTTCGTGGTGAAGTAATTATGCTCCTGTTGAAAGTTTGACGAAGGTCCGGTCCAGTTTGAGGATCCGAAGATCGTCATACCTTGACCGTACAAAAGAACTGACTTCTGGTGGTTCAGGCCGAGGTGCTTCCGCATTTTTATTTGCACGCCGCCCATGTACATGCGATCCATATTCCACGCGTCCCATTGCCTGGACAGGTTGCGATATTCGTCAGGCTCGTGAATCAAGCGAACAGGAATTCCGCGGTTTACTGCCGCAATTGTCGTATCGGCGTATCCCTGGTTAGTGATTCGATACATGATGATATCGATCTTCTGAGTCTCGGCATTCAAGCGTTGTTGGGTACGCGTCAGAAAATCCTGACTGTAATCCGCTGTTGGTGGAAAATTTAACTCAGGGTTAATAGGGAAGGTTGGATACTTGCGCGTCAAAGGGCCGGTGATGTTTGCGTAGTTCCCATAATCCGCGGTGTTGGTCCAGACATCGTCATATTTCGTTTTAAAACTCTGTATTAGCGATACATCGTCAGTGAAGTAAATGGCTTCATCGAAGTAATTGACGTTCGGACTGTCGGGAACAAAGAAATTGCCGGAATAATTCGCGCCGCTAAATTCGAGTTTGTTCTGACCGACAAACAACATCAATTTCCAATGCAGGATGCCGTCGGTCAGTTTGTATCGCATCGGTATGCCGGCATCCCGCAACTGGTTTAGAACTTCTTCGTTGCCGGCATAAGTCGGATTTGCTCTCGGATCGACAAGAACCCGAACGGGAACTCCAGCCTTGAATTTATTGATTAACTTAGTCGCGTAAGACGAGTCCTGCATGAACCAGAACGCGACATCGATTCCCTGCGTTTCTGCGTCAATGAGTTGCCACAGAGGGGTACGGCAATCTTCAAAAGCCGTATCACAGAGACGCTCCTGGGCTTGAGTGTCAACCGCGGTGAGGAGCATGAGAGCAAGAATCAGCGAGATGAGTAGCCTGCGACTTGGCATAACTGCACTGAGTAGATCCAACTAAAAACTCTCGTATCGTGAACAACCCTAAACCTTGACCAGTGGAACGAGCGAATTTTACGGGAGTTGGGCAACATTGTTGATCGTTGCCAAAAATCGCTCAAATCCAACTCCGTTCGATCCACCTCGCAGAGAGCGCGACCCGGAGTTTTCATTAGTCGGTAACTTTCGAATATTGATTGCAAAAATCAGACCGCAGGAATTCCCACACGTAAGCTCCGTTTCCCTCGGGAATTTGAGTCGTAAACTGAAGCCGCTGTCTTGTATTCGGACAATCGTCTGGTTTTTGGAAAATATGAGTACATGCTGCTTTTTAAATAAAACCAACTGGACTCGGATGAGGCCTCGGCGGGAGGGGTAATCGGGGACAAGGGACTGCGAATAAAAGCGTCTCAGCCTCCTTGATCGGGCAGCGTCTGCGAAACTGCGGGAGAGACCAAACTCTGAAGAGGAGAAAGGCGCAGTTTATTGGTAGACTCCTGGTTTTTCCGCATGAGCGAGCGAGTCATCTCCAGCACTACCATGTGCTAGAGTTAGCATCGGAGCTGTTATTTGTTATGAAGTTTTCTGTTGTTATCGCTACTTACAATCGCGCCGATGAGTTAATCAAGACGCTCAAGTCTCTGAGCGAACTTGAGGTGTCCCAGCCTTGGGAAGTTGTTATTGTTGATAACAATTCTTCAGACAATACACGCCAGGTTGTGCTCAAAACGGCGGAAGCTTTTCCGGTTCCGCTTCGCTATTTTCACGAATCTCAACAGGGTCGTTCGGCGGCGCTAAACACCGGAATCAAAGCGTCGCTGGGCGAAATAGTTGCCATCACTGATGACGATGTGCGACTTGAGCCCAATTGGCTTGTGAATGGCATGGAGGCGCTGGAGCGTTTCGGTTGTGATTATCTGGGCGGTAAGGCTCTTCCAATCTGGGGCGGACAGCGTCCCGCATGGCTACCCGAGGGACGAAGCATTCACTGGGCCGTAATTGCGTTACTGGACTACGGTCCTAACCCGATTCCGCTCGGTGATTATGTTCCTCTTGGCGTAAATATGATGTTTCGACGTGAAGCATTTGAGCGCGCGGGTTTGTGGGATAACAGTATCGGACGTAAAGCAGGAACTTTGTTGGGCCAGGAGGTGAGAGAATGGTGCCAGCGAGCGCGAGCGGCTAATCTGAAAGGGTTCTATTCACCGAATCTGGTTGTCCACCACGTCATACCTGGCGATCGCCTTACTAAGAAGTATTTCCGCAGCTGGTTTTACTGGCACGGTATAAGCCGCGCTATACTTTATCAGACAAAGGGACTGGATATGGAGTCACCTGAGAGCACAGAATTGAATTTTTCGACTGTGCCTCATGTTGCGGGCGTACCACGCTATATGTTCCGCACCTACCTGCAATCGTTATTCTCCATGATCGTGGCGTTTGTCCGCGCTGATTCCGTAAACGCTTTTGAGCACGAGTTGGGCCTTTGGTTCTTTGCAGGCATTCTCAAAGAACGATGGAAGTACCGCCGGCAGCCAATCCCCCCGCAGAGAAGTTTTGTTGCTCTACAAGACAATTAATCTAAAGGTTCACTACCCAGGTTCACATAGGTCTGAAATGAAAGCGATCATACTCGCCGCCGGCAAAGGGACTCGTCTTAATGGTGTGGATCTCAAGCCTAAGTGTCTGTTTGAAGTAGGTGAGCGAACGCTTCTAGACAGACAAGTATCAGCACTTTTAGATTCCCAGATCAAAGAGATAGTAATCGTTCTTGGTTTTGAAGCCGAACGAATACGGCGACTTTGTCATCCGGCTGTGTCATTCGTTCTCAATTCGCGATTCGAAGAAACGAGTAGCCTTTATTCTCTCTGGCTTGCGAGAGAGCATTTAGTGGACGGCTTCATCGTACTCAACTGCGATGTTCTGTTTCATCCACAATTGTTGACTAAGCTAATATCGTCGCCGTTTCAAGATGCTCTTCTGGTAGATTTCGTAGGACAGAGCAGAAGTCATCTCGGTGAGGAGGAGATGAAAGTGAAAGTCAATGAGGGTTTGGTGGTCGACATTCGGAAAGATTTGGATCCGGCGGAAGCGGACGGGGAGAATGTGGGAATAGTAAAGTTCAGCCGGACTGGCGCGAAGCATCTGATCGATGCAATGGATTTGTTGATTTCGCGAGGACTGGAGCGGGAATGGGCCCCCCGCGCATTCCGCGAATTTGCTACTCACTTTCCATTGCATGCNGTCAGCACTGNCGAATATCCATGGATCGAAATAGATTTTCCTGAAGATTATCGGAANGCGAAAGAGGAAGTTTTGCCGAAGATCAATGCTATCGTCGATTCCCCTTGCTTATGATTTCCCGAAATTCAATAGATTGGTTGCGTGGTTTGGATAAGCGGTGGCAACGAGGGCGTGCCGCTGAAAAACGACGGATACTTGTCGATGGAAGGACGGCAATGAATTATGCAACGGTCGCGCCCATTGTAGAGGGTCTGCAAAAAGACCCACGGCTCGAGATGTTTTTTACCGCCAGCGAGAGTCCACACTTGCTTGATGAGATCTACTCCGATGCTCATCCGCCCTATCAATTAGTGCGACCGGGTACTGCTGCTTTCCTGCATTTCGATGCCTATTTGACCGCTGATTTTCTTTGGGCCAGGTTGCCGCGTGGCACTCGTCGTGTGCAAACCTTTCATGGGGTGGCAGGTAAGTACCGAACGGTCTACGATTCACCGTCAGAGTCGATGAGGGGGTGGGACCGCCTGTTCTTTATCAATAGACGGCGGCTGCAAAACTTTATCGACACAGGAGCGATCGATGCAGATAGCCCAGCCATTCGTTTAATTGGAATGCCCAAACTGGACTGTCTCGTCGATGGCTCGCTTGATCGACATCAGGTCCTAACTTCCCTGGGTATTGATCCAGCTCGAAGAACCGTGTTGTATGCTCCAACCTGGTCGAGATACTCATCGCTTGTTGTTATGGGAGAGGAGATTGTCAGGCGCCTGGGTGCGGCCGGATATGCAGTGATTGTCAAACTTCACGATAGATCACGGCAGGCCGACGACTTCCACTCCGGTGGGGTCGATTGGGGGCAAAGACTTTTGCCACTCTTGCAAACCAGCGGGGGTGTTCTCGCCACCGGTAGCAATTCCTCGTCTTACCTGGTTGCGGCCGATGTGCTAATAACCGATCACAGCTCAGTCGGATTCGAATATTTGTTACTCGATCGTCCGCTTATCCGCATCCACCTGCCAGAACTTCTGAAACAAACCGATATCGAGCCAGTCTATGTTCAACTAATGGCAGACGCCTCCAGCAGAGTAGTCAGCATCGATCAGTTGATCTCGGCTGTGGAGGAAAGCTTCGAGGATCCCCACAGGCAGTCGGAGTCCAGAAAAGCCGTGGCTCGCGAAATGTTTTATGAACCGGGCGGGGCAACGGGGCGCGCCATTTCCGAAATGTACGAGGTCATCGAAATCAGTGGTCCCGAAGAAGCAGAGGAAAGAACTTGAGTTCCCTCAGTACAAAAATAAAGAAGCTCAAGGGCCTTAGGATGGATGAGATCAGTGTGCGTGTCGCGCAACAGGTCGCCATACTTTCCGAAAGAAGCGGCTGGTCAAGAAAAGTAAATCTCCCAAGCGACGAACAGTTGCTCAGTCTGCTCGGCCCCGATTCATCTGAGACTTCGTATTTAACCTGCATAACCGATCTTGTCGAACACCTGCGCCTGAGAAATGAGCCGCGCTTCTTTGCGTCATTTGATTCGAAAGAGCAAACGCTGTTGGAGTTCCGCCGTCGCTGGCCGGGGAAGGAACAAGAGGTCATTGAAGCTGCGAACCGCGTTTCAGCAGGTGTGTTCCGTGTTTTGGGTTTACAAGAACTCAACCTCGGCAAGAATATCGATTGGCATCTCGAACCCATGTCGGGGAAACGCACTCCTCTTTGTCACTGGAGTCAGCTTAACTATCTCGATGCGACGATTGCCGGAGATAAAAAAATTACCTGGGAGCTTAACCGTCATCAGTATTTCGTCACTCTCGGGCGCGCATACTGGTTGACCGATGATGAGCGTTATGCCGAAGTTTTCGTATCGCATGTCACTTCCTGGATAGAGCAGAACCCCCCGAAGCTCGGGATCAACTGGGCCAGCAGCCTCGAGATCGCATTTCGGTCGATATCGTGGCTTTGGGCGCTTCGGTTCTTCGAAAATTCGCCGTCAATCGATCCGGCCCTGCTGGTGCGTATGTTGAAGGTCTTGTATCTGAACGCTTCACACCTTGAAACCTATCTTTCGACGTACTTCAGCCCAAACACTCACCTAACAGGCGAAGCGCTCGGTCTTTTTTATATCGGATTGTTGCTGCCTGAATTTAGAGACGCGAAACGGTGGCGCGAGTTGGGTCTCAAGATTCTTACCTCTCAGCTTCCTCGACACGTGAAGCCCGACGGCGTTTATTTTGAGCAGTCCAGTTACTACCACCGATACACGACCGACTTCTATATCCACCTGGTGATCCTGCTCCGTGTTAACGCTTTGGCGCTACCGCACGACCTGGAGCCCAAGCTCCAAATGTTGCTGGACCATCTCATGTATATAACGCGCCCGGACGGTACTAGTCCATTCTTTGGCGACGACGATGGGGGCCGGCTTGTAATGCTTGACGATCGGCCCGCGAATGACTTTCGTTCGTTACAATCAACCGGAGCGGTGCTCTTGAATAGACCGGAGTATAAATTCGTCGCTGGTGCAGCAGCCGAAGAGACGCTTTGGTTGCTCGGGCCTGCGGGGTTGCGCACTTTTGATCTGATGCCGGCCCAGAAACCCGCCAAAGAGTCCGTAGAGTTTTCAGAGGGTGGGTACTACGTCATGCGTGATGACTGGTCAGCTACGGCGAATTATCTTCTTTTCGACTGCGGACCCCACGGCGTGGCAAACTGCGGTCACGCTCATGCAGATGCACTATCAATCGAACTAGCAGCACAGGGGCGAACACTGCTCGTTGATCCCGGCACCTTTACCTATACAGGCGGTAAGGAAATGCGTGATTGGTTTCGCAGTTCAGTCGCTCACAACACTCTCACAGTTGATCGCAAGTCCTCTTCAATTTCGGCAGATACTTTTTCATGGAAGACCGCAACGCCGTGCGAACGCACAGCCTGGATCGACCATAAGCGATTCACTTACGTTTCCGGTACCCATGGTGGCTACGAGCATCTAGCGAAACCCGGCAGGCACACTCGCTCCATACTGTTTCTCAAGCATGATTATTGGTTGTTGCAAGATCGGGTTGAGATAAGCGGAAGGCATCAAATAGATCAGTGGTTTCATTTCGACTCCGACGCCTCACCTAACATTCTACAGATCATGAGTTTTGCCGATGGTGGGTGTTGGACACAGGAAGAGGGCTGGGTTTCACACTGTTATGGGGAAAGAGTACCCGCCCCTGTCTTAGTTTTTTCGGCTTCCGCTGAAAACTACTTTGAAATTACAACGTTTCTTGTCCCTCGGCCGTTGATGGGAACTGCCAGAGCGGAGGTGGAACAGATAGACGTGACCGACGGTCGCGGCTTTGAAGTGCGCCACGGGAGTTCCCGCGATCTAGTAATAATTCGTGATGAGCGCCGCCTTGGGCTTGCCCGAACTTCTTCGGTGGTTTCAGACTTTGAATGCGCCTGGATGAGGTTTGTGGACGATCGCGCAGCTCCAGAAGAAATGCTTTTGCTTGGAGGGCGGGCGCTGGAGTTTGGAGGACAGAAAATTGTAGAGTCGTCCGAACGGGTTGAGTACTCGTGGTTGCGGAAAGATTCAAAACAAGGAACATATGTGCGGAATTAACGGAATCGCGTTTTCAAACCAGGCAGGGCGTCATGTTGACCCAACGGTGCTGAAACGCATGCGCGATGTAATTACTCACCGCGGTCCGGACGATGAAGGGATTTTCATCGACGAGAAAATCGGCCTGGGCCACAGGCGGCTCAGTATCGTTGACGTCGCTGCCGGCCACCAGCCGATGACCAATGAAGATGGCTCGTTGCATATCACCTACAATGGTGAAATCTACAATCACGCCGACTACCGGGAAACGTTAATCGCTCGAGGCCACGCTTACAGAACCCACTGCGACACCGAAACGATACTCCACCTTTACGCCGACTACGGTAGTAACTGTGTCGACTACCTGCGCGGGATGTTTGCCTTCGCGATTTGGGATCGGAAAAAGCGTGAGCTGTTCATTGCCCGCGATCGTTTGGGAGTCAAGCCGCTTTACTACGTTCTCACTCAGGATGGTTCCCTTTATTTTGCCTCTGAGATTAAGGCTCTGCTCGAAGCGCGGGCCGTCAGGCCTGAACTAAATTTTTCCGCTTTTTCCGATTATCTCGCAAATCACGCCACCTCCGGCGAGGACACGTTGTTTGTAGACGTGAAGCGTTTACTGCCTGGTCACGCGCTTACGTGGCGCGACGGTGAGATCAAAATCAAGAAATATTGGGACGTCAGTTTTAAGAAGAGCGCGCAAGACGGCCATCCTGATCAGGACTACATCACTGAGTGGAGCGAGTTGTTCCGAAAGTCAGTGGAGCTTCGACTAATGGCGGACGTCCCTCTCGGAATGTTTCTGTCCGGCGGAATCGATTCGTCGGCGATAGCGGCGGTGATGAGCACCCTGGTTGACGAACCAATCAAGACTTTCTCTGTGGCCTTTGCTGAACGTGAAGCGAACGAACTCGAATATGCCCGAATCGTTGCTCGCGCCTTCAAGACAGATCATCACGAAGTAGTCATTAGTCCTGAACAGTTTTTCAGGGCNCTGCCAGAGTTGATCTGGCATGAGGATGAGCCCCTCGCTCATCCCTCGAGCGTTGCGCTTTATTTTGTTTCCCGGCTGGCTTCNGAGCATGTGAAAGTCGTTTTGACGGGCGAAGGCAGTGACGAATTAATGGCAGGATATGCTCGCTACCGTAAAACCATACTGAATTTGGCGCTAGGCGAACGCTATCATCGGATGATTCCGACTGGCGTTAGAGATTTAGTGCGCAAGCAGCTTGCGGGCATGACTGGCTCGAAGCTGCGTTTAAAATTGGGGCGGACTTTCTTAAATTTATCGCCTGATATCGAAAGCATCTACTTTGACAACTTTGCTGTATTTTCCCGGACAGACCAGGCCCAGTTATTAACAGACGAGACAGTCCACCGCATTGGCGGGATTGATCCGTACGCCGGCGTCCGCGAGTTGCTGAAGCATACCGACGCCCAGTCGCCACTGGATCGATTGCTCTATGCCGACATCAAGACCTATTTACACGAATTGCTGATGAAGCAGGACCAGATGAGCATGGCCGCTTCTGTCGAAAGCCGAGTGCCTTTTCTCGATCACAAGCTGGTTGAGTTTACTTCAAGCCTTCCGGAGAGACTGAAGCTGCATCGCTGGACCACAAAATACGTGTTGCGTCAAAGCATGAAAGGTATTTTGCCTTCAACCATAATCCAGAGACCGAAGATGGGCTTTCCAGTCCCGATAGGGTCGTGGTTTCGCGGCGCCTACGCCTCAGTATTAGATCAATACCTGCTAAGCTCTCGCGCAACTGAGCGGCGTATTTTCAATACCGATTTTGTGCGTGCGCTTGTGGAACAGCATCAACGGCGTGAGGCGAACCACTCTGAAAGACTATGGTCCCTGGTTAATCTTGAAATGTGGCTGCGGCGATTTATCGATGGAGAAGAAATTTCCGGTGCCGGGGAAAGCGCGGATGAGAGTATGCTCGTGGCCGCGAGAAGGTAGAGATCATGGGTATTATCGGAGGACGAGTAGCATACCATTTGCTTCGCCAGATTAGCTCGGATGGACAGACGGGTTATTGCGACGGCAGCGCATACGTTGGGGTCAGCAAGCTCGAAACGTTACTGGGCAAGCGGATCTGGGAAGATACTAAAGACAAAGTTGTGATCGACTTTGGTTGTGGCGATGGCGCTGATGCAATCGAAGTAGCCAGGCGCGGGGCCAGGCGAGTTATAGGCATCGATATTCGACCGCGCGCTTTGGAGAGCGCCCGGAAAGTGGCTGTTTCGCGTGGTGTAGCGGAGCGTTGCACCTTCACGACCGAAACCGATGAGAAAGCCGACATCATATTATCAATTGACGCTTTCGAACATTTTGACGACCCGGCCCGGATATTGCGGATAATGCGCGGACTGATAAAGGATGGGGGCTGCGTGCTGGCTGCATTTGGACCAACCTGGTATCACCCGTTAGGCGGTCATCTTTTTTCCGTCTTTCCCTGGGCGCACCTTCTGTTCACCGAAGAGTCGTTAATACGCTGGCGTTCCGATTTTAAAACAGACGGAGCTACGCGTTTTTGCGAAGCGGAAGGCGGACTCAATCAAATGACCATACGACGTTTCCAAACAATCGTGGCTGAGAGTGATTTTAAGTTGGAAGAGTTTGATGCGGTTCCGATAAAAAAAATGCGCCGCTTTGCAAACCCGTTTACGAGAGAGTTCACGACCGCGATCGTGCGATGCAAACTCGTTCCACGCTGAAGTTAATCCTGAAAATTCTGTAATCCTGTCTAAACCCATTGCGCATCCTCTGGTTAAAAACTGAATTACTTCACCCTGTTGATAAGGGCGGAAAGATCCGCACTTACAACATGTTGAAGGAACTGAAAAATGAGCATCACGTCACATACCTCACGCTTGATGATGGGTCTGCTAGTGCAGAAGAGCGTAAAAGATCGACGGAGTATTGCCACGATCTAATTTGCATCCCACATCGTCGCCGGGAAAAGTTTACACCAGGGTTTTACTTTGAATTGTTGTTGAACCTGGTAGAGTCACGTCCCTACGCGATAAAGAAATACAAATCGGCGGCGATGATGCGCGAGATTGTTGAGCTTGAACGTAGAAGCGGTTTCGATTTTATAGTCTGTGATTTTCTGGCGCCGGCCGTGAACGTTCCTCGCAACCTGGCAAGTCCGACCATTCTCTTTCAGCATAATGTGGAGGCTATGATCTGGAAGCGACACTATCAGATACAAACTAATCTGATCAAGAAAGCTTACCTCTACAATCAGTGGCAAAAAATGCGCAGATTCGAGCAGCAAATGTGCCGCGATTTTGATTGCGTAATCGGAGTGTCGGCAGAGGATCGGGAGCAGATGAAACGGGACTATGGGGCGCAAACTGTTTTCGACGTTCCGACTGGAGTTGACACTGACTACTTTCAACCACGTGGTGTCCAGCCTTCAGCTCACAGCATAGTCTTCACTGGTTCAATGGATTGGCTGCCGAATGAAGACGCGATCAAATACTTCATGCGAGAGATCATGCCTTTAATAAAGGAAAAGGTGCCTGATGCTGCCCTGACAGTAGTCGGTAGAAATCCACCGCCGGCATTGATTGAATTAAGCAAAGAAGATCCTTCGCTGATAATCACGGGACGCGTCGAAGATGTCAGACCTTACATCGAAGAGTCTGCCGCTTACGTTGTGCCCTTGCGTATCGGGGGCGGAACGCGGCTCAAGATCTTCGAGGCGATGGCCATGGAAAGGGCGGTGGTCTCAACTACGATCGGAGCGGAAGGTCTACCAGTTAACAATGGTATAGATTTACTTGTGGCTGATGAACCCGCTGCATTTGCCAATGCAGTCATCACCCTGCTAACCAATAGTTCATATGCACGTCAGCTTGGCCAAAGGGCAGCTTCGATTGTCAGACAAAACCACGGCTGGCGTCAGGTTACCGAGAGTTTTGTTTCCATTTGCACGAAGAACGGCCAACCAGAAAACCGTCCACAGATTACACAGAAATCGCTGGAATCTGTAGTTTAGTCCTGAGGAAGAAAAACGTTGATGAGAATAAGTATTTTTGGCATTGGTTACGTCGGTTGCGTTTCTGCCGCCTGTTTTGCTCGGGCTGGGCATGATGTCATTGGCGTCGACGTCAATCCTACCAAGGTTAACCTCATCAACAGTGGCAGTAGTCCAATTGTCGAGCCAGAAATAAATGAACTCATTCGCGACGTGGTTAAAGGGGGTAAATTAAGCGCTACGACCGACCCGTCACAAGCAATTAACGCTTCTGATATTTCACTGGTTTGTGTCGGTACTCCGAGCAAACAGAATGGAAGTCTGGACCTCAGCCATGTGCGACGTGTTTGTGAGGAGATCGGATCAGCCCTCGCTGAAAAGAGCGAACGTCACACGGTTGTGATTCGCAGCACGATGCTTCCGGGGAGCATCGAGAGTGTTGTTCAGCCGGCGATGGAGAAGACCTCGCGAAAGAAGGCAGGAAAAGATTTTGGTCTTTGCGTGAATCCGGAATTTCTAAGGGAAGGTACGTCCATAAAAGATTTCAACGCTCCGCCGTTCACATTGATTGGCACAGACGATGAACAAACCGCAAAGATCGTCGGCCGCCTCTACTCAGATATTGATGCGCCGATTTTTACAACCTCGATGAAAACAGCTGAAATGGTGAAATATGTTTCCAATTGCTTTCATGCCCTGAAGGTAAGCTTCGCTAACGAAATTGGAAACGTCTGCAAAGCACTCCAGCTCGACAGTCACGAGGTTATGAATATTTTTTGCGCGGATTCCAAGCTCAACCTTTCTTCGTATTACCTAAAACCTGGCTTTGCGTTTGGCGGCTCTTGCTTACCAAAAGACCTCCGTGCCCTCACGTACAAGGCGAAAGATCTTGACGTTGAAGTGCCAGTTTTGTCAGCCATCAGCATCTCCAATCGCCTTCAGGTGCAGAAGGCACTTGACATGGTTCTGCAGACCGGTAACAAACGAGTTGGGGTGTTGGGTTTCAGCTTCAAGGCCGGCACAGACGACTTGCGCGAATCACCAATGGTAACTTTGATTGAGACGCTGCTAGGTAAGGGACTGGAGCTCGTTATCTACGATCGTGACGTTTCCTTAGCGCGGCTTGTGGGATCAAATAGGGAATATATCGAACAAGAGATCCCTCACATTGCCAAGTTGATGCAGAGTTCTATCGATGATGTTTTAGGCGCTGCAAATACGATTGTGATAGGAAACAAGTCCGAGGAGTTTCGACAGATTGAATTACGCTTGCGCAAGGATCAAATTGTAATAGATCTGGTCCGTCTCTTCGATAGAACGTCCGGGCAAGACTATCAGGGAATCTGCTGGTGATCAGCTGTCGCCGCAGTATCATCAAGGGCCTGCTTAGCTGCATGTTGATCTGGCCCCTGGTCGCCTGGATTGGGGCAAGGCTTTTAATTACGGAAGCTCCACTAGAAACAGCAGACGTCATTGTCGTGTTAGGAGGTTCGGCTAGCTATCAGGAACGAGCGCGAAAGGCGGCCCAGCTCCTCTTGGAAGGGCGATCTAAGCGAATCTTAATTACTAACGATAATGCGCGTGGGCCATGGTCGAGCAGTGAGCAACGGAACCCATTCTTTTACGAACGTTCGTCAGAAGAAATAAGAGGCGCTGGAGTACCGGCCAACAGTATCGATGTATTGATGACGCCGGTCGCGAATACATACGAGGAGGCAGTTTTTGTTAGGAAATACGCCGAAGAGCAAGGCCTGCGCTCAATCTTAATTGTCACGTCCGCTTACCATTCCCGCCGAGCATTGTGGGTATTCTCGCGAGTGTTTCGAAATACCGATATTGAGATTGGGTTAATTAGTGAGACTCCTGGAAACGAGTCCCCGACAGCTGCAACATGGTGGCTTACTGCCCGCGGCTGGAGATCCGTGCCCACGGAATATGTGAAGATGGTTTACTACGTGATTAAATATAGATGACGGTCAGCCGGACTGATATGGGTTCCGCCCTACCAGCTCTCTGGCCAAGCGCTGACAGGCCGCACCCAGTGAAAGGCACTTAAACATGGATTTGAACGCTGCAGAAATCGCGCGGGGCGAGAGATTTCAGTTCGGTCAGAATTGGTCACAATTCTTACCCATCATAAACGAAGAGCGCATTCAGCAAGCAACAACATCTCTTAAGGATATGTTGGAAGTCGAATCTCTCAAGGGAAAGAGCTTCCTGGACATTGGATCGGGAAGTGGGCTGTTCAGTCTAGCGGCGCGCCAGCTCGGGGCTCGCGTTCACTCCTTTGATTTCGATCCAAAGTCTGTTTTTTGCACCGCGCAGTTGAAAAAGAATTACTTTCGGGAGGACGAGTCGTGGAAGATCGACGAAGGTTCGGTACTCGATAGTGAGTACATGAAGTCTCTTGGGCAATTCGACGTTGTTTACTCCTGGGGAGTATTGCATCACACCGGCGACCTATGGCTCGCTCTGGAGAACGCGCAAGAGCGGGTGNCGCCAGGGGGAAGATTTTTCATTGCGTTGTACAACGACACNGGAAGTCAGAGCGCCCGTTGGTATTGGATAAANAAGACATATAACGGCTTGCCAGGCATTTTGAGGACGCCATTCGCTATTTTGGTNACCATCCCCGGCGAAGTAAAGTTGATGGCTTCGTCTCTGCTTACTCTCAATTTNCGCCGGTACACTGATTCGTGGACCACCTACCGGCGTAACAGAGGGATGACCAAGTGGCGCGATATTATCGACTGGGTTGGTGGATATCCTTACGAGGTCTCAAAACCGGATGACGTTTTTGATTTTTGCCGCGCTCGCGGCTTCGTCCTGAGTAAGCTGAAGTGCGGGAATGTGGGCCTTGGTTGTAATGAATTTGTATTCCTAAAGAGTACGCGGAATGAGCCTTAGCATCGCGATGATCAAATCTGTATCCAAGCCTTTTTTAGTGCTAAGTGTTTTGGTAATTGGGGGCACGCTCGCCATAGTACTTGCTCTGAGGCAACCCACAGGTAGATTTTCTGAAAGCTGGGAAGGCGGTCGGCGAACCATTACTGTCGGGCGCAGGGACAGTCTTCAGTCGGCGATCAATGCGGCTCAGTATGGGGATACGATCATATTAGAAGCTGGAGCTACCTACACGGGTAGCTTCGTGCTGCCGCTGAAGAGCGGTACGGGCGAGATCGTCATCCAGAGTTCACGCGT
>Ga0065705_10001796_pt1 | contig 54609 bp, 69 predicted proteins | sample SwibulcommuniRL2_FD_59092 | JGI IMG/M metagenome (GOLD analysis project Ga0065705, IMG submission 59092) | Bulk soil microbial communities from switchgrass field near Rose Lake, East Lansing, Michigan, USA - RL2 Bulk Soil v2 (version 2) | ecosystem: Environmental > Terrestrial > Soil >...
GAGCCGCGCGAGTGGGATGTTGTCGAAAAAGGAGGTCAGATTTGTAGCTGTTGGGCTGGCGATAATCATATTCGCGTTCGAGAGGTTTTTGAGTGAGCAAATGAAACGCGAGCTAGGCATTTGTATGGCGGGATTGGAAGACGCCATCGAATCTTACACGCGCCTTGTATCCGACCGTTTTAGAAGCGTTGTGTACATGGAGATTGGTGTTGCCAGCGGTCAAACCCTGGTGAGCGTCACTGAGATTTTGCGGGAGAGCGCGAAGGAATGGACTAGCATTGGAGTCGATCTACCCGAAGGCTATTCACTGGAGCGAAACGGAATTTTGCAACGTGCCAACGCCCTCGGTATTCAGTGCACGATCATTGAACTCAACGATTCGTTCGGTCTTTTCCCCGCCAAAAGATTTGCCATCAATGTCGTCTTAAAACCGGTTCAACAATTTTTGCAGACCAACTTTGTCGGCTCAATTGAGCTGGTGCTGATTGACGGTTGCCACGGCAAAGAGTGTTCCATGAAAGAATTTCTGATGCTCGAACCCTTAATGAGTGAAGGAGGCATTGTGATGTTTCACGATTTTGGCGAGGATTCAGTAGGCGAACCGCAACCGCACTGTGGCACAGGCGACGTTCTGGGCGCGTGTCGAGAACTCGGACTCATCGACAACCATAGACGAAACTGGAATCACCTAGCTACGGTTGTCGGAGACAAGGAAAAAAATGGACGCGACCTGGGGGTATTTGAAAAAAGCACATGAAAGTAGTTCTGAAATACAACGTGCTCGGGAAACCCGTAACGGAGAAAAAAACCCGAAGCCACATGAGGTCTGGTTGGCACATTGGGAATTTGGAGGCTGTAATAAAAGTTATGCGTAATTCCGATCGACTGGAATTTTCTGTCTATCCTCACTGCGAGTTAGATGTTGATCTAATTAAGTCCGCAGCCAAAGCTCTCCGAGATTTTCCAGAGCCGTGAAACTGGTCATCTTCACGATCGTTTTGGATGGGATGCCGTACATCGCGTGGCAATACTCGATCTTTCAAAAACTGAAGTGTGATTGGCGATGGATTGTAATTGAAGGAGCGGCCATGAATAATGGTTCGACTAAATGGTGTCAGAAGCAAGAGGGGCGTTATTCGATAGATGGAACTACTGATTTTCTGCTAAAAATCTGCGACTACAGACAGATTAACGTACTTGCTAACACGAGGTGGGAATCAAAAGATGCGATGGCAAATACCGCAGTCTCGGAAATAACCGAGCCGTGCGTCTTAATGCAGGTCGATGCCGACGAAATTCATACTCCTGAAAACATTGAAAAGATCGTTCAGTTATTCGAGAAGGACGATTCGCTCGGCGCGATTCGGATGCCGTGCAGATTCTTTGTCGGTCCACGCTTGATCTGTCACGGTGAGAATTGCTGGTCAAATCGCAGCTTCGAATGGACGCGCGCGTGGCGGTTTGAACCTGGGATGCGTTTCCTCATTCATGAACCACCAAACCTGCACCCGCTCAAAGGCCGGATCATGGAGAAAGACGAAGCCAAAACGCACGGACTATCTTTCGATCATTACGCTTACGCCCTCAAAAAACAGGTGAAGTACAAGGAAGCCTTCTACGGTTACACTGGACTCGTCAACCAATGGCGGTCACTGCAAAAACACGATCATTTCCCCGAACAGTTGAACAGATTTTTTCCGTTCGTGGATGACAAGGTAATGGTCGGCAAAATATGAAGAGAAAATCTATAACCAAACAACTCGAAGACGCGATTCCAGAAGCCGTAAAGAACGCGGTAAAACATGCAATGATGGAGTACGATCAGGAATTGATCGACGAAATTACTGTCGATATTAGTGGAATTGGGGAGGTTTCTATTGAGATATACGCGGGCGATGCCAAGACATCAGTGAGTCTGAAAAAGCTCGTGGCCGATTACCTTCAGGCGTGGGGTGATGACGATGATTTCATAGATTTTTTCCCGACTATTGCAGATGATTTTGAAGCCGCCGCGTCCAAATTTAGGGCTGCATTTAACAAAAAGAGAACTCCGGTCGGGACGCGATGATCGACCTAGATTCACTCGTAGATTGGAAGGACATCAAGCGTCAGTACAACATCCGGCGCGAGCTCACCTACCTCAACAAGCTACAGTTCTGCGCTTACAGGGGGTTCGGTGATCCGTTCGAAATCCGAAAGGAACGGATTCAGGTCATGTGGCCGCACTACCAGTGGCACAGATGGAATGAGAGACGACTGAGCGGTGCGTGTAGAACGCATTGGCTAACTTGGATTGGTCCCGGCGCGAGCGGCAAAACTGTTGACGCCAGCGTATTTGGTTTGGAGTACTGGCTGCAGGCGCCCGATCGCACCGCCGTCATCTGCTGTTCTACGACAATGAAAATGCTGCGAATGCGTATTTTTTCGTACGTGGCGTACTACCATCAATCAATCGTGAAAGGGAAGGAAGATTATGTCGGAGAACTGCTGGATTCAGTTACGCGTATACGATGGCGACAGGGTGACGACAAGAATGGAGTTTTCGGTATGGCAGTCGAAGAAGGGAGTATTGAAGAGGTCATCAACAACCTCATCGGTATTCATACCGAAAGAGTCCTTCTCATCCTTGATGAAGGACAAGGCATTCGGGAAGCAATTATGCGAGCCACAAAAAATATGGCTAAAAATCCCAGGTTCGATTTCCTGATGATGGGAAATCCAGAACACATCAATACTCCGCTCTGTCGCGAGTCAGAGCCTTTGGGTGGTTGGGATTCGGTTGTTCGCGGTGAAACTGAGGAATGGGAAACTCTCGGTGGTCCGGTAAAAGGCAACGGTCTCTGCCAGTTTTTCGATGGCCGCAAAAGTCCGGCAGACGATTCGCCGGAAGAAACAAAACGGTTGCCGTGGCTGATCAATAGGGACTGGGTAGCTAACCATCTCAAATCCGTCAGGGGCAACCTGAATGATCCTTCATTCTGGAGTCAGGCAATCGGTTGGCCTCCAGCGATGGGACTGGAATCGACGCTGATTGACGACTCGATCCTGATCACGTTTCATTGCAAAGATAAGGTGGTGTGGACAGAAGGATTCAGGCAATGCGCCGCGTTAGACCCCGCGTTTAACGGTGGCGACAAAAAGATTCTGCAATTTATCAAATACGGCGAGACGTTGGACGACAAAGGGAGACGCCGTTGGGTGATCGATTTTGGCGATTGGATCGATGTGCCGATTGATTCTGAAGAAAAAGAGCGACCTATCCATTATCAGATAGTGGATTACTGCAAAGTTGAATGCGGCAAAAGAGGTATTAAGCCGCGAGATTTTGCTTTGGACTCGAGCGGAGAAGGTGGCGGCTTAAAAGCCATCTTTGACCGGGAATGGGGTATCGTGCATGGCGTCGAAGCGGGAGGGAGCGCGAGTGACGATCTTCCGATTGATGAGACTGGGAAGACGGCAAAGGAAGCGTATGATACCCGTGCCAGTGAACTGCTGTTTTCTTTTCGGGAATTTGCATTGTCTGATGGGATTAGAGGGTTATCGAATGAGGCTGCGTTTCAGGGGTGTTCACGTCGCACATTTTTCCGTAATGGTAAGTGGTGTGCAGAACCGAAAACGGGTAGTAAAGGTAAGACTGATGAACGGGGGCGTCCGGTTCGGGGATACCGTCAGAGGATGGGACATTCTCCTGACCATCTGGATGCCTGCTGTATAGGAGTCGAATTTTGTCGAAGAATCGGAGGCGCTGTCGCGACGGTATTCTCGCAGGCTGTGAACGATCAGCCGTGGACACAGCAGGATGACGAGTTCGATTCAGCAAGTTACCTCCACGAACCAAGTTATGCCTGAAAACGTCAAAGACCGCAAATGCTTAAACTCAAACCTAGTAACGTCACGTTGACACAGAACCAAATAAGTATAGATTGATCAAATTACATGGTTCTTATAGACCTTACCGGAAAGCGATTTGGAAGGTTGGTTGTCCTTCGTCGGGTTGAGAATCATATAACTTCTGGTGGGCATTCCGTTTCCTCTTGGCTATGCAAATGCAACTGCGGCTCAGAGGTAATTATTCGTGGAAGACGATTACGACGCTCCGAGACTCGATCATGCGGTTGCTTAAGGGCAGATACAATGTCGGGGATAGCGAGAGATTACAACACCACGCACGGAGGAAGTTATACGCCGCTGTATAATGTATGGCGCGGCATACTAAAGCGATGTTACATACCAACAAATAAAGATTACAAACGTTACGGAGCTCGGGGAATTAGGGTGTGTAGGAGATGGATGGATTTTGCTAATTTCAGGGATGATATGGGAGACAGGCCGAATGGCATGTTGATAGATCGAATCAATAATGAAGGAAATTACGAACCCCGAAATTGTAGATGGGCGACTCCAAAAATCAGCAGCAACAACCGAAGAAAACGATGTTACGCCTAAAACCGTCGAATGTGACAGTGCCAGATCAGTTCAGATTTATTTGCCCCGAAGACGCCCATGAAATCAAAGCCTACGGTAAAGAAGATTGGTTCGCCAAAATCAAAACGCACTACGTCAACAACGGCTACGTGCTCCCCGAAAACTGGAAGGAAAAAGCGGAAGACCAACTCTGCCGAACCTTATCAGGGGAATGGTGCGAAGGCGGAAAACCAGAGTCCTTCATTAACACTACGCGGTTTACAGTGGGGGATTTTGTTCGGGGAACGAAGGTCTTGGGATCGTTTATCCTTAGCGGAAAAAAGGTTGTGGACGAAAAGATGGCTCAAGCTAGGGCGCTCATTTGTTCGCGGTGTTTCGCCAACGTCATTGTCCCAGGTTGCACTGCGTGCAGTAAAGCAGCGAATGTCATCTCAGAAGCGAAAGGCGCCAGGAAAACGCCGTACGATCATCTCCTGAAATCCTGCGGAATCTGTCATTGCTCAAACGAAGCGGCTGTTTGGTTGCCGATTGAGCACATTTCGAAGGGCGTAACCGAGGAACAGAAGGCGCAATTTCAGGATGTCGAAGACTGTTGGCGTAAAGAAGAATTTGCAACTCTGAAGGAAAAAGAGTAAAACTCGCCACGGAATGGATGCGCCTCTCGCTCTATTAGGGCTCGACGAAGAAGGTCAAAAACCAGTACCGGAAACCCGTCTCCAAACTGCTTCGGACGGTCGCAGGCTTTACGACGCTCTGGTTCAAGAAGATAACCAGGGTCGCTCATATTTCCGTGCTCTGGTCAAAGGCATGACAGACGGCAATCCGCCTTACGCCAAAAAACCGAAAGGGCGCACATGGGAAGCGAACCTAAATTTCCGAGAGGGAACAGCGATTATGAATCGCACCGCTGTTCCCTACTATAATCTGTTTGCCCGAGTTCCCTACTACGCTGATTGCAAAACCAATTTCCAACCTGATCACCCGAATTATGCCATGTGGAACGCGTCGATCACGCGACGTTTCCACGACATGCTTAAAAGATGGACGGAGTTCAACTGGACGATACAACAGGTCTCGTACTGGATGCGATTGCACGGGATCGGCATCGCGCTTTTCGATAAGGATTACGACTGGCGATTCAGGAGCGTCGAGACCGGCAGCGTCAAGGTTCCCAAAGGAGCTCCATCTTGCCTCGACAAAAAAATCCCGTATCTCACCATCGAAATTCCCTACCGAATCACTGAGCTTTGGGAGCGAATTAAAGACCCCGAAACCGCCGAGAAAGCGGGATGGAACGTCGAGAACGTTCGTAACGCCATCAAGTTCGGGATGAAAAATCAGGCGGGAACAGATTGGTACTCCCGCAGCTGGGAGTGGTATGAGCAAAGGCTTAAAAACCACGATCTATTCGTTTCATTTACCGACTGCGACATCGTGAACTGCGTGATGATGTTGTATGTGGAATTTGGTAAGCCGGGGAAGAAAACCAAGATAAGTAAAGCGATTTTCACCGAGGCTTACGTCTCGGTGCAAAACCCGACAGTTCCAAAAGAGAAAGACGAGGATAAGAAAGACTTTCTCTATCAGGACATCGAATGCTACGAGAATTACTCCGAGTGCATTATCCCGTTCTTCCGAAACACCGGCGACGGGACATGGCATTCAGTTCGCGGATTTGCGATGGAGTCATACGGTCATTTGGAAGTGGACAACCGGCTTCTCTGCCAAGCTGTTAATCGCGCGTTTATTGATTCTTCGGTAGTTCTCGCGAGCGCCACTGCGCGCGGGCGCGAACGACTTGAACTGGCGGTGTGGGGAACGGTGGTTAGTTTGCCGACCGGCTCAGAGTTCAAGCCGACTACCGTGCAAGGCGGCATGGATGGTCCGGTGCAGATGCACAACCTGCTTCGGGCGCATCTGATGAACAACATCGGGGTAGCGCAAACGAACGTCAATTATCGCCAGGACGGACGCGGCGAGATGCCTACCGCGCGACAAGTCGATTATCAGGCTGCGACTGAATCTTCGATCGGCGAAGGCGACATCACCATCTTTTATGGCTATCTGGATTCGCTTTTTAATACCATGTTTACCCGTTCGGTTGATCCAGCCTACTCGGACGATGAAGCCAAGCGGTTTCGCGAGGAATGCTACGATGACGGTGTGCCAAAAGAGGCTCTGAAAGATATGTGCTACGTCAGAGCCAACCGTATGAACGGTTACGGCAGTCCAGAACTGGCACTAATGAAACTTCGGCAGGGAATGGAAATCTTTCCCAGTCTGCCAGAGGAAGGCAAACAGAATTTTATTGAGAGCTACGTGACTACTGTATTTGGACCGGATAAAACCGAGTCGTTCGCACCGCGCTCGCATATTCCCGACGATCAAGATTGGCAGGCTAACGTTGAAAACTCTCAGATGTGGGCTGGCGCAATGCCGATTATTGCGGGTAATCAGGATGACGTTCAACATTTGATGAGCCATTTGAACGACGCTCGCCAGCGTCTTGCGCCGTTAGCTCAATCGATGGATCAAGGCCAACAGGATATGCAGGCACTTGGTCAAAACGGGCAATACTCACAGATCGTGGTGCAACACTGCGAAGAACATATCCAACGGTTGAAGAGCGATCCTGGTCGTAGAGCGCAAGCGAAATTGTTCGAAGATCAGTTAGGGCAACTCGGTGATTTCAGTCAGGAAATCTGGAGAGCGTTTAGAACTGCTCAACGCGATCAGCGGATTCAACAGGAACAGGAAGCGCAAGCCACAGCGTTGTCGGCACTCGATCAGGCGAAAGTTGAAAGTGTGCGGACGGCTGCGGCAGCGAACGCGGCCAAGACGCAATCGCAGATTGAAAATCAGCGAGCTAAGACCGCTCAACAAATGCAGATTAAGGCGTTGAAGACTGGGCAAGACTTGAACATTGACAGAGTTACGACTGTACACGAGATCAATACTCAGAACGCCAAGACGGTAGCTGATATTCAAAATAAACGGAGAACGAACAGCGAAGTCCCCGAGGAAGTGTTACCGTGACAGCCGATCAATTCCGAGCTAATCCAGAGTTGGTAAGCGCGTTACACGACCTTTTGCAAAACAGCGTACTCGCCAACGCTCTCGTATGTCTCAAGGATGAAAGTCCGTCCCTCGATATCCCGCTCAATTCCGATGCTCTCGCAAGTGTGCGGGTTGCTGCCGCTAAATCGGCGTGGGACGCTTGCATCAATATGTTTGTTACCCTTTCAGTGCCACTACCCTTAGTAAACGAAAATGATGATCAGCCAACATGGGGTGTTGATCGCAACAAGTTCGCAATGAAAGAAGCCGTATGAATGACGTAATCGAAAAACCAGTGGAACAACCAAAAGTTGAGGTTGTGAATCCTGTACTCAAAGACGAGCACGTTGAACAATCCAAACAATTCTTCCGAGACCAGCTTGCTAAAGCAAAGGAAATGCCTGCCGAAGAAAAAGTAGTTGAACAAGACGTGGCACGGATGAAGCCACGAAAAAAAGAATCCCCTCAAAGTGAATCTCCTCCGGTAGCCGAATCGAAAGAAGTCGGGGAAGTCGATCTCTCTCTGTCGTCCTCGAAACCTGCCGATGCCCACACCGAGCTACCGGAGGATATATTTACGCCTGCTGCCAAGAAAGAGGAGGTGAAGCCTAGCGAAGCGATAACTGAAGTTGACACAATGAAGCTACCGGAAGGGGCCAAACCTGTAGAGGTAGCTTCATTCTCTAAACTCAAGGAAGTGAGCAAATCGCACATTGCGCGACTTGAAGAGCAACTGAACGATCTTCGCGGGAAAGTGAACGGCAACGCCGATGTCGAAGCCTTGCGGACTCAACTCAAAGAATCGCAAGGTAAATATGGCGAGCTCGAGGAACGCTTTGGACGCGAGCTTTATACTGCATCGCCGCGTTTTCAATCTGAGTTCATAGAGAAAGAACAGTCCGCGATTTTAGGCGCGAAAGCTTATCTCGATGGTTCTCCAGACGTTGATGCCGGAATCGTTGATATGCTTGTTGCATTACCTCCTAAAAAGAGAGCAGAAACGTTGGCGGAACGCGGAGTCGATCAGTACGCGGCTGGAGGAATTTTAGCTGAACTTAGTCGGTTCGACGCTGTTCAACGCGACAAATCAAAGGCAATCGAGAACTGGAAAACCGATACCGCTCAATTGATCGAGCAGGAATCCGCTAAACAGCAGGAAAAGGATGATAGGCGTGTGGCCCTAGAGAATGAAACCTGGGAGAATACAGTTAAAGATTTACAAGATTTGTGGCCTCTTAGAAAATCAAAACAAGAAGCGTGGAATCAACGAGGTGAAAAGATTGTTTTAAACGGGAAAAAGATTTTCAATGGCGGGTCGTGGAAGTTTGATCAGGATGGAGAACTTGTATCAGCAACGGAAAGAGAAGGACTGAAGACCATTGGCGATCTTGTTTTGATGGGGCTTTCTTACCGGCCTGCTGAAAAAATCATAGATCAACTTACCAAAAAGAATAAGGAGCAAGCAGAACAAATCTCCAAACTCACAGCCTCCAAGCCGGGAGGCGAGATGACGCAATCCGTACCTTCGAAGACCGAAGATAAACAGCACGAAGGAATGGATCGGATGGAGTCCGCCAAAGTGATCTTCAACAGGTTCATGCAGCAAGCGAAGGGTAATGGTTAGTAGTTCACCACCCTTGCTTGTTGTGGTTGCTTGGAAGGAAAACTCAGACGATAAGCCGCTTCAACGTCGCCGCGCATTAGTGCCTGATCACGTTGTTGCAACCGTGCTCTGATGGCTTTCTTGTCGGCACCCGTCATCTGTTCGTAATTCTGCGTGCTCATCCCGCCGATAGCCAAAAGTGACGTACCTATTTTCTCCGGTATTCCTCCCGACGCTAGAGCATCGCCAACATCTTGAGGAGACAGGGGCGCATAAAATCCAAGGAGCTCGTTGATTGGCGTTGTGGGTTCGCCGGTTGGAAGTTGACCTTCTAAGACATTGAATGCGCTGCCCCACGCTGGAGCGAGTTTTCCACGAGCCAGTCTCGCGGTTAATTCCACTGGTCCAGGCGTCACGATGTCGGAACCCAGTTCCTTGATCTCGCCTTTTTGGGTTTTTAGTTTGTTGGTGACGATCCGCGAGAAATGATTGATGTAACTTTTTAGTCCCGCGGTGATGTCAACACGCTTGTTTCCAAACCGAATCCCGAAATTGCCCGATCTCGGGTCTAATTCTACGCTCGCTCCCGCCGCTCGAGCTAATCCCACCATCACTCCCATTCCCGTTAAAGTCCTTGCGTATTCAGCCGCGATAAGTGCTCGTACCGCAGGAGCGCCACCAGCCTTCAAATTTCCCCATATCGGTTGACCCAAGAGATACTGGACGCGAGAAACCGCCAACTGTGGAGACCATAATACTTTGGATGCAGCATTAGCAGCAGCAGCAAATCGTCCCATATTGCCACGTCCCGAAGCGATATTTACGTAGTTAGCGAAGAGGCGGTCTTCAGCGGCAGTCAATTTCCTTCCAGTCATTTTTTCAGCCAAACCCGTAAGCGAATCGAAAGTATCAGAGCGGAGTTTGTTTAGGACGGTGGTGTAAGCGCGTTCACTGGCTTTTACGCCTGGGATTTTCTCTGCTAGTTGTGACCTGAATACTTCTTCCCTCTTTGACATCCGACCTCCTGGCTCAGTGATGTCAAGCTTGGCATGACGCATCCGATCATATTTAGGGTGGCTCACGATGTCCTGCATTGCTGCGGTTTGAGCTTCCTCGCTTGCAAATGATTTGAGCATTGATGGAACGCTTTTGGCGCCAATGATCGGACGACCAGTAACGATCAATCCTCCTTGCCTCAGTAAACCAGAAAGATCGTATGCGCTCTTGATTGAACGCGAAAGTCCAACACCCAATTCGGCGGTGTAATGTCCGATCTTTTGATACAAGGGCGCTGCGTTAAACCGTTCTTGCGCCAGCATATCGTGATATGTAGTTCGCGCTTTGTCTCGTGCGTGAAGTAGCCTGATCGTTTCGGGATCGGTCACGACTCGTCTCGGTGGGCGAAGTGGGGAAATATCTTTTTCTCCTGTGCGTCGTTCGTATTCCTCGATGCCTTTTTGAATCTGTTTTTGGTAAGATGCTTCAGTTCTTTGAATGTCACCGTGAAGCTTCTGAATTTTGTTCGCTTTATCTGGAGTCAGGGGTTTCCCGCCACCTTCTGCTCTGATCGTCGCCTCCATCTTGGCGAGAGAGAAATCCTGATCAGCCAACATTTTGCGCGCGTTCAATCCGCGTCCGCCAGCCGTTCCCGCAGATTTGTCCACATCGTAGATTGTTTGCACTCGGTCTCGAGCGGCTTCGAGTCTTGTCTTCGCAGCTTCATCGGCTGGATTAGCGTTGACTTCTTTTACGGCAGCGTCATGCGCCTGTTGAGCTTTGATCTGTTCGCGGAGTAGCAAGGCGTCTTCGGTATCATTGAGAGCGCGAGGATTATTTTTTAGTTCTTCAACGAGCGTCGGTCCTTCGGCGTCTCGCGCTTGCGCTTCATCCATTGCCTGCTGCCACGAGCGCCGTTCGGGTTCCGCAGCCTCGGGCAATCCTCGCGTTGCTCGCTCTTGTTCCGTGACCTTGTTCGCTATTCCAGTTACGACATCGGGTTGCGGCGCTCCTGGTTGCGTGGCAGGCGGCGCTTCAGTTGGAGGAGCAGGAGGCGCTGTCGGTTCCTCCGCTAACGCCAACGGACTTACACGTTCTCCTACCGTTTCCGGCGCGGCTTGACCAGGTTGCTCGGCTTCCCGCCCGATTTGCGCGCTTGCTCCAACGCCGCCGCCACCGCCTGTTTCTGTGGGTGTCCCGCGTGTCTCATCTCCTCTATATTGTGGGAGACCACCTTCTGTGACTTGCCTTTCTTGAGGGGCATATTTTTGTTCTTCTAATTGTTGTAGTGCTTGGTTTGTTTGTTTAATGAGGGGAGTAGTTTCTGTTGCTCTGGTTTCGGGGAAAAGTTCTTCGGTTAAAGTCGGGCGTGCTGATGGTCTTGCTACTGCCTGTCCAATTCCGCCTACCATTAAAAGATCGGCTAATGTTCCGAATCCCGCTCGATAGCGTTCCTTTGAAAATGCAGGAGTTTGTTCCGCAGCGATAATTTCCGGTATGCGTTGAGCGACCGGAATTCCTGCGGCTGCTTCCAATGGTCTGCCTTCTCGGATTGCTTGTCCTGCTCGATAAGTTGAAATCGCCTGTCCTATTCCGGGCGTTAAAGAAAGTCCAAGTTGCGTTGCTTCTGCCAGGGATTTTGGAACGAATCCTGCAACAGTTTCCGCTGCCGCCTCCAATGGAGCACGTATTCCCTGGGGAACAGCAGCTAACATCTCTTTTTGTTCTCCTACGGTCGGCGCACCGAGTTGTTGACCGTAAGCGGTGGCTGCTTCTATCCCAGTAGTTGGTGGTGGAGCGGCAGGAGCAGCAGCAGGCGGAGGCGCAATCATCGCGTCTGCTCTACGACCAAGCTCCTCTCTCAAATCGTCTGGAGCGTCATCAGGAACATTGATCAGCGTTCCGTCTGGCATTTGAACAGTCCCACCAACCGTTCCTCCAGCCTGATATTTTCGGACGCCACCAACCGACTCTCCTGTTCTTTTTCCTACCGCTTTACGGATTTTCTCAACCCCGACTTTGCGTTGTTGTTCTTTGTTCAATACAACTTCGCCGGGACTTAGCAGTGCTGGTTGCGTGTCTTTCGACCGTCCCCCTTTCGCAAATCCAATTGGCTGCGGAGGAACGTACCCGAGAAAATCGTCCTCAAAAAATCTCGCGTTCTCAAGCTTATCGAATGAACCGAGATGTTCCCCGGTTTCCTGAAAGCGTTGTATCGCTTCCTCTGGAGAAAATTTCTGTCCTTCTACCTGAGTGGGAAGTATGTATGTGCGATCGTCGATGTCAAAAGTTCCCGAGGCTTCTCCTCCCTCAATGTCCATAGTAGGCGCTTCGAGAATGCCGGGATAATCCATCGCCTTCTCGTATCCTTCCGGTCTTTCTTGTTCTGTTGCTTTGGCAGGAGTCTCTGGCACCATCAGGATTCCAGATTTTTCGTACGGAGTAAGCTCTGCTCCCTGATAGGCAGGCTGCTTCTTCCACCATTCGGTGGCTTCCTCCTCGGTGACGTATCCTCCGCCCTGGTATCGTTTTACCCTGCCTGCGGCTCCGCCTGACATTTATTCTTCTCCCGGTCGCTTACGCCCTAAATACTGGTAGATGTCGATTGGTTTAGGCTGTTCGCCAGCGGCAGCTTGAGGAGCACGCGATTCCTGTTGTATTTGCTGCCAGCTTTTGCCGCTCACTACGTCGGCAGGAGCGGCGGCGGCTTGATCAGGTTGCGCCACGGGTTGTGGAGCGGCAACGGCTGGCTGAACGGTTGGTTGTGTTTGCGGCGCTATCTGAGGAGCTGCTGGCTGCGGTGCTGTAGGCGCAATTCCTCTGCGTGCTCGAATTTCATCAATCGCCTGTTGCGCCGGAAGTCCGTTAATCGTGCCTTGCGGTGCCTGCTCAACCGTTCCAACACCAGGGACGTAATTTGGAGGGAATTTCGGCACAGTTCCGAGATCAATTACTGGCTGCGCTCCAGTTGGTTCTGGACGGAACGCTGTAGTGAACCTCTCGAAATCAGTGCGCGGAATAATGACGGGGTATCCTTTCCCGGTGTCGATTCGGATCGCCCCGCCTGCTTTCATTTGTTCTTTTCCAGCTTCTAAAACTCCCTTTGGGAGTGGTTTGCCTGCTGCCAGCAGGGCAGCGTGTTCGGGAGCAAGAATCTCACTCGCTTCACGCGTAAACTCCCCTTTCGGTTTGCCTTGTGCTGTAAATCCAGACCCGCCGAAATGAACTCTGGGTTTCCCTTCTTCGGTTATTCTAATTCCGCCAGCAGCAAAAGCCTGCTGAGGATTCAGTTTAGCAAATTCCTCGGGTGTCAATCCTGTCGCTTTTTGTAGGTCTGATTGAGCCTTAATAAATCGTTTCTCTTCAGCCTTATCGTGTGATGTCACGGCCTCTTTCATCATCGTAAAAGCTTGCTTGCTGTTCACGTAGTCGGGATGTTGCTCGGCTAACGCACTCACGGCATCTCTAAATTCTGGCGTTCCACGTTTATAATTTGCCTCGATATTCGCCAATCCTTTCATTACTCCTGCTGCCGCTTCGGAAGTTTGGACATTGCGTTGTCGGGTTAAATCTTTGTCAGCGATTGCGGCGTTGCGGAAAGCTTGCGCGACACGCAAATCGTCCTGATGTGCAAGTCGCGATTCTTGCGCCGAGATATTTTTTATCCCTGAATCAATGCCTCGAATCTGTTGCACAACGACATCCCCGCCGATTCGTTGACCTTTGCGATTGATCGGCAAATTCTGTAGCCGGTTTATTAACTGAGCACGAGTGTTTTCCGCGCCAGCGCGTCGTTCTACCAATGCCTGTCTGTCTGCGGCTGATTGTCCGCGAATGGTTCCTACATCGACTGTTCGCGCTGCCGTTGCTGCGGCTTTTGTTCTCGCTACGTCCTGCGCTGCTTTTGCTGCCGGATCGTAAAGCGGATCACCAGCATTCCACGGCGCCACCACTCCCTGTGGATGTGCTGCCCAAAACCTTTGCTCCTCTGGAGTTTGTGGCGAACCTTGTAAAACCCCGCTGCGAACCTGTTCCGGTGTGAACTGAGTCGAGCGCACGCGCGGACGCGCGGGTATATCCAAACCAGGAGGTGCTCGATAGCCGCCTTTCGTACTTCCAATTCCCTGTGCGCCAACGCGAAGATTCGTGGCAGGATCAAAATAGGTTTTCCCTTCGAAAACTCTACTGGCTGCGTTTGTTCTATGACGCGGCATATCCGTATTTCTTTTGCATGTCGTCCATCTCGCGACGATCTATGGGCGCGTTCTGCATATAAAACTTCTGTTCATCTGGTGTGGCTGTTGGCGCCACCGGCGTCGGTGTGGCCTCCGGTGTTTGATATTGGAAAACAGGATTGATCGCTCCGCCTTTTGTTGGTTGCCGAAGCAAATCGAATCTTGGTGACGGCCATCCAAGCTCAAACGGTCCAACCGGAATTTGATCCTGCTTGGGCTGAAAGGTGAGGTTACTAAAACTTGGCTGCGAATATGGAGTTGTGGTCTTGGGGGGATTCACCAGTTGACTCGCGGTGATTTGCGGTGCCTGAAAAAACTGCCTGCCCGCTCCTCCGCTTGTCTGCATTCCCGTAGGTGCGGGAGTAGGACTTGGAGTTGGCGTTGGGGGAGCGTTGCCGCCTCCGTAAAACGAACTTTCCGCTTCATTAAGTAAATCCTCCCGTTCACCCATCGAGCGGACACGGCCGGCCGCTCCGCCTTGAAGCCGTTTGTTTTCGTAATCGTATGGAGAAGGCATAATTAAATCACGTTTACCACTGTTCCGGCGCCGTACTCTACCATGTTGAATTGCGGGATTTCAGCTTCGGACAAAGATTCCAATTCCGCGTCGAGAAGATCGATAGCCCCTGCCAAAACACCGGGGTTATCTCTCGGATAGTTTGGTCCCCACGCGCGTCCTGCCCGTTCTTGATCACTTTTCTCCTCATACTGCAACGCTTTGAGTCCCTGTTTTAATGCGCCGATGTTATTGGGAACAACGATGTCGTTCTGAGAAGTTGGGATGACGAGTTTGAGTTTACAGATGCAGTTTACCGAGTCGCCGTCCGCTCCTGCTGAAATCAGGTATTGTCGATATTCAGGGATGGTTTCGCCTGGGGCGTAAACTCCGATCGCGCTTTCCTCGCTGGTATCGACATCAACCGCTACCAGATAAACCGGATTCGTGGTTACGGTTTTCTGGATGAAGGGAAGTTGCGTGAACTCCTGGCTTCCAGATGTAGGACCGCTTGTGATCGTGAGCGTTTCAGTCGAGAAAAGTTCGACCCCGTTCTGGTCAAGTCCTCCCGAAAACTTGATTTGACCGGACAAAGTTTCTGTACCGTAGATTTTGAGCGTAAACGTTCCTTCGGGAATTCTGAATGTTTGCGCCGAATCACTGTAAAGCTTCAGTCCGCTTTCACACGGTATCCATCCTCTTCGGTTTTGACCGTTAGAGGTAAGACAACAGAATCCGGCAAACTCGTGGAATCGAGAGTAAATAGGAGCTTTCTCGATGCAAGCAGGCTGAAATTGCTCGCAGGTTTCAAATCCCCTCGGCAAAGTCAGGAGAGCGCCGTGAGTCTCGTCTGCGTAAACTCTGAGCGTTGTCCTGCGCCAACACGATTTCCACGTTCCGAAGGTGAAGAAACGCTCGAGGACTTGCGCGAGTTTAAGATCGAAATTGTAGAAGTCCTGTTCGGTAGCGTTTTCGTAAGCAACAAGGGAAGCGTCGTTCCACAACATCCGGCGTGCGGCGAGCAATGTAAGCACGCTGCGTTGTATAAATCAATGTTTACGCGGTAGCAATAGAAAAATCGTTTGCATGTTTGAAAACTTGGGGTTAAAAGCCATTTCAGCGTCAGAACATCCCTACGAAAATTGGGACGCGTTTTGAAAATCGGTTAGGCGACCATATTTCGACAGGTCGCAGCGGTGACGGTTCACAGTCACGACCGCAGATTTTCAAAACTTAAATGTTCAAGAAATACTTTTTCAAGTACCCGCTTGCAGGATTCTGCCTACTCCTTTTTATCAGTGTTTTAGCTGGTGTGCAGTACGGCTGGCTTGCGGCGTTTGTTGTCACTCAGGCCATTGCTCTGAGTCTATTTATTCGTCCGGTGTTGGGGCAAACATCCATGCCTGATGAATGTTTCGCAGTAACTAACTCTCTCCTTATGGAGAGTGGCAGATTCGGTCCCGGCATCTATGCCCGCGCAGCGCGTAAACGACCAATTATTCGATTGCAGCAAAGTACGCGTGGCGCGTGGATGGATGGAATGGGAGTAACAATCGCAGCCGTAACTTTCGAGCGAATGCTACCAAACACCTACGGAGGGGTTTGGGCGGCTATTGCCGTGAGCGACGGTGCCGATGTCAACGCTTGCTTGCCGCCAACTGACACGGTGGATTTCGGTCAAACCAGCCGAACGTTCGGACCCGATCACATGGCAGTCGATTCGGATTACTTTTGTATCCGAGATATTCAGTTCGATTACCAATATGCCGAGTTTCTGAGCAAGATCACGGCTGGTTTTTCAAACACCTCAGAGTGGATTTGGGCAAGCCGTTACACCTCGGAATACGTTCGCCTTGCCGGTCATAAACTGACCCTCAACAAAACGCACGGTCCCCAGGATAGCGCCACGGCGTATAACGTCAGCTTCGTTCCTGACGCGCGTCTCTCGCAGGAGTTTCTCAATTCTTTGTACATGGATTTGTACAGGGAAGGCGGAGACCTCTCCGAAGGACTCGATGAAGATACGAATGCCCCAGTATTCACGCTAATCACTTCAGCGGAAGTTTCCCGCTCGGTGATCAAGTCTGATCCGGCAATGGCGATGGATAATCGCTATGCGTACATGGGTTCAAAGAATGATCCGAATAGTCCGCTCCTGGTCGGTGTGCCGACCAAGCGCCGGAACTACGGCGGGTTTATGCACGAGATCGATCCGTATCCGCGCAAGTTCACCTTTAGCGGTGGCGCGTATCACGAAGTCGCTCCATTCGTACAGTCGGCCACAACCAAAGGGTTCAAATGGGAACAGAACCCAGCGTACAAAGCTGCGCCGTATATCGAATCGATCATCTGGCACAGGGACAACTACCAGAGTTTGGCGGTCAACACGATCACCAATCCGGCGCCGGGATGGAACTTCAATCCGCATTCGTGGATGGGCAAGTTCGAGCCGAGAAACATTCTCGATCGTACCTGCAATCCTGATGGAACGATGATTTATTGGAGAGCCCTGTATGCAGATGCTTCCAAGCCGATCAATCCGGCTGTGGGTTATGGCATCTTGCATCTCGACTGCCCGATGAACATCAATCTGAGCGATTGCTACGGAGCTTACTCAACTTATCCGCCTGATGCGTTTGTAGGTTAGGAACGCATCTAGCACAACCATCAACGCGGGGAGTACCCAAACCTGCTCCCCGCGTTGAACCAAACTTTATGCGCTTCAACGACTGGGGCGGAATTGAGAGCTTAGAACCGTCGCCTCTTCAGGAATTGGAAGAGGATACGGGGTTACTGCTAATCCCTGGCACACACGACATCCAAATCGTTCGGGGGATTGCGTGGGAAGGACGAATCCTTCAATGCAAAGACGAGAACGTCTTGGTCGGAGGAGTCATTATTCCCGATCTTACGGGAACCTACGTTCCGTCCGGCGAATGGGATGGTCAGCCACTCTTTATCCTCGAGAGTTCGCCAGCCTCGTTCATCTACTACAACGCAGTAGAAGCTTCGTATATCCTCGCCAGAAGTCTCACCACTGGGGCGCTGACTGATCAGTTCGTACCAAGTCCCGATCCTCTGACTGACGAACCGACTGGGGATTATGCCGGTGAAGGAGCGTATTCGGGAACAGCGGTTGTAGATGATAATCCGACTGATCTTACGGGGTTCACTGCTCAAGCAGTGGTTCGACGAAATGACGCGGAGGACGAAATCGTTCTCGATCTTACTCCTGAAGTCACGGACGCCGTAAACGGCGAAATCACCATTCCCGGCCTCACAACAGACCAGACCGCAGCCATACCGATCGTCGGCGCTTTTCAGTGGGACTTGGTAATTACGGAGACAGCGAGCGGAAATCGCTTGGGACCGTACATCATGGGCAAATTCATCATTTCAGACAACATCACGCAGGAGTGATATGCCGGTCATTTCAGAGCCACCTGTTATTACAATAAGGGTAATCGTACCGGAACCCAAGATTGTCAGGATAAACATCTTGGGGAGCGGCGGCGGGGGTGGGTTTCCGATAATTCCATCGGACATCGCAAGGCTCTCGCTTCCGAATGTTTTCCTGCGGGAAAATACGTTCCCGGGACTCAGGCTTACTCCACACCTAGTGACGAGCGATGTAACTCTTACCGCTCTTTATTCTGAGGTTGTGGTTGACTGTTCTATTCTCAATCAAGACATCACTGTCACGTTGCCACCAGCTTTAGCTACAGGACAACTCTTCAGAATTAAGAGAAAAGACGACACGGCTCACACCGTTTTCATAATTACTAGCGGAACCGACGTGATTGATGACGGGCAGACTATTGTTCCGTTAGCCGCATTTCAAACAGTTACTCTGTCAGACGCGGTTGAAGGGTTTTGGGACATGGGATTGTTCCTGCCTCCATTCGTTCTTCCCGCAAATTTGGCGCTGTTAGATCAACCAAATTTATTTACCGATGTAAATAGTTTTGCAGGACTACGGTTAAGCAGAAAAATTGTCAGCTCCGATTATGACGTTCAACCGAATGACTTCGCTATTTACGTTCAAGGCGCCACTGGCGACGTAAACATAAATCTCCCGCAAGCACTCGTTGACGATGGAAGAGGGCAATATCTTCGGGTTAAAAAGCTGGATGACACTGAAGATGTGGTAGCTATAAATGCTTTCCTAGGTGATACCATAGATGGATCGATAAGCGTTAATCTCACTGAGCTCTACGCTGACGCACAGCTTTTGGAGGCGGCAGTTGGTTACTGGGATAATACGGGTTCTGCTGCTGGTGGTGGAGGAAATGGCACTGCTAACTTTGGTCCATTTGGCAGAGTGCGTGATCTTTCCCCCATACATGGTTTTGCGTTCGACGTGCTGGACGTGGACAACGTTACCTGGGTTGAACAGATTCGTTACACTGAACCAGCGAGCAGTCCGCCGCCTGTAAGCAGCGTGACTTGGTGGTATAAACCGGAGATCACCAATACGACAGAGCTGGCCGCATTTCCAACACTTGGCAATTCTGAGTTTGCAAGGATGGACGTGCTGTTTGATGCCGATCCAGATTTGGGAAGCGGTTTCAAGGTTTTCATCCTGAAATCAGGACCAGCAGACGGCGCCGATCCTGGGCAGGTTGCCCCAGATGATTACGATTTAGGCACGAACGATTTTCATTGGGAGAGCGCAATCTAATGGCAAGCACAATTTCAGTTGATCAGGATCATACAGGACACGTCATACAGAACGTGGCTGATCCCAGCACCGATCAAGATGTGGCGACGAAGCATTACGCCGACTTGATAAGCGCCGGATTGAATGCCGTTATATTCAAGGGTGTCATTGATTGTTCCGGTAATCCAAATTATCCAGCAGCAGATCGTGGATTTGCATACATCATTTCAGTAGCAGGCAAGATCGGAGGTGCGTCCGGCATAGATGTTCTGGCGCGTGATCTAATTATCTGTTTGACTAACGGAACTCCTTCAGGCGATCAGGCGGCAGTTGGAGACGAGTGGACAATCGTTGCGGCTAATGTCGATGGCTCGGTTACAGGGCCGCTTTCAGCCGTTGACAGCGATTTTGTGCAGTTTGATGGAACAACAGGAATACTGGTCAAAGACGGCGGGTTATCGCTTGATACTGATGACACGCTCGCTGCGGATTCAGATTCGAGGATACCAAGCCAGCAAGCTGTCAAGGGTTACGTGGACGCTGAAGTTGCTGGAGTAACCATACCTACTGGTAATCTTACGGATGTCGGGACAGATGGCATCGTGGTTACTGGCGGGACTGGAGCAGTAGTAGGAACCGGGACATCTATTGCTCAACACGTTGCTGATGCCAGTCATAACGGGTATCTGTCATTAACTGATTGGAGCACATTTAACGGCAAACAATCGGCCATTACTCCAGCGGCATTAACCAAGACCGATGATACGAATGTCACTCTCGCGCTTGGTGGAACTCCTGCAACTGCGTTGCTTCAAGCTGCATCGCTAACATTGGGTTGGAGTGGAACGCTGGGTATAAGCCGTGGCGGATTCGGCAAAGCCATGACTGATCCCAACGCGCATCGACTCGTAATCTGGGATGATACTGATGGCGACTTTCAATACGTTACGATTGGCACAGGACTAACTTACGATCATGCTACTCATACTCTTACATCTGCGGGAGGTTCAGCAACGCACGCAGTCACGCTTGCGGTTGATGGCTCGAGTGCAGTGGTAACGGCAGGTACAAAGAATCCGATCAAGATACCTTATGGCGGCACATTGACTGGATGGTTGCTCATTGGAACGCCAAGCGGTTCTGTCACCGTTGACATTCTCCGCGCTGCCGATGGAGCGGGATTGCCGGTAACCAGCATTGTTGGAGCCGGAACCAAACCATCGTTGTCGAGTGCGGTAGAAAATTCGTCTACCAGTTTTACCAGTTGGACTTCGACAACACTGACCGCAAAGGACAATCTCGCAATCAGCTTATCAGGCATCACGGCCTGCACCTACGTTTCTCTAGTCCTCTACTTCACATAACATGGCTTACACAGAATACTATTGTCAGAGTGGCGGCTCGAATCTCAACGCAGGCTCGACCACGAACAACACGGCAGCATACACCAGTGCTGCTGGAAACTGGGTGCAAAGTACGAGAGTGTTTACGCCAACGGATGGAAGCAACCCGTCGGCGTCTGTGAGTGTTGGAGATTGGGGCAGTGTTTACATCACCGCTGGGGCAACAAACGCGGTGTGGATAGCGCGAATCTCAGCCGTACAGAACGCAACAAACGGGACTATAACTTTCGTACTCACAGCCACCTTCGCTGGAGCGACGCCTGCGAACGGAACCGGAACCATGACAATTAGAGTAGGTGGAGCATGGTTAGGCCCGAATGCCGCCACTGGGTTTCCGTTTACGTTAACGAGTTTCGGCAACAATCAAGATGCCAGTTCCAACATGGTAAGAATGAATCTGAAAAATGATCAGACTTATTCTCTAACTGCCGCGTTCACTCCTACTAACTCTGGAAACAAGTACGCCGTTCGAGGTTATACGAGTTCAGTAGGTGACGGAGGCAAAGCCACGTTTGATGGAGGAACCAGCACGGGGTCGATTCTTTCCGCCACAGGACCACTGCAAACTGTTTGGGAAGATGTAATCTTCACAACGTCGATTACCACCGGCACGTCTGATCTCGTGACAGAAGGCACGCAGTCGGGAATATGGATTCGCTGCGTGTTTCAAGGATCGCGCGGAGGTGGAATTTCTATGAATGCTACCTCGACACCAGGGGCTGCATTTGAATGCGAAGCATACAACAATAATAGGTCGAACACAGCAGGTAAAGCTGGGTTTCAAGTTTCAGGGGCGCATCTACTGTATCGGTGTATTTCTCACGATAACACCGGAAGCAATTCTGCGGGGTTTGTGATTGCAGGAGGCGGCACAACTTTGCAAAATTGCATTTCAGATACAAATGGCGGTCGCGGCGTGAACGTTACGTCAACATCAAGCTTCGGCCCTATTGTCATAAGTGCTTGTGACATATACAACAATGGTGGCGATGGCATCACCATAGCGTCCGCAAATGTAACCGCATTCTTAATTGAGAATACTAATTTCATCAAAAACACAGGAGCAGCAATCAATAATGCCTCCACCACCGATGCGTATGGTTACATTTTTAATTGCGGATATGGTGCAGGAACGCAAGCTAATGGTAGTGCAGACACGCTCGGAAGATTGGAGCAGAGCGGAACCGTTACGTACGCAAGTAATGTGACGCCGTGGGTTGATCCAGCTAACGGCGATTTTAGAATTAATCTTACCGCCGCCAATTTTGCTGGTCGTCAAGCGTTCACGCAAACCGCTGCCAGCTATGCTGGAACAGTAGGGTATCCCGACATCGGTGCTGCACAATCCGCTACCGGAGGAGGGAGCGGGACATTCACCAAAGAAGTCAGTTACGGTTATGCCTCCTAAATGAAAAAGTTTTTGATCTTTCTTTTATTTAGTTCTCTTGCGTTTGGCGAGGGCAACGAAGTTCTCAAGATCGGGACGCAAACGCACAATGTTCTTCAACCTCTCGGGATAAATTGGCCTGGGACAACACTGGACTTCACTGGCTCGACAGTAGATTTCACTGGAGCTACGGTAACTGGATTATCAACCGTGGGCGCGTTCACGGACCTGACTGATGTTCCAAATAGTTATTCCGGTCAATCACTGAAGATTGTCAGGGTAAATACTGGCGAGACCGGACTTGAATTTGCGACCATCTCTACTGGTGGCGTGACGAGTGTTGATGTCAGTGGGGCGAATGGGATTAGTTCTACGGGTGGTCCGATTACGACGAGCGGAACAATCGCTCTATCACTTCCAATTACGCTTGCCGGTACAGCGGGAAAAACATTGACCGTTAATAACACTCTAACATTTACAGGAACGGATGGATCGACATTAAACATAGGCGCAGGAGGAACGCTTGGCACCGCAGCGTACACAGCCTCGAGCGCGTATCAACCGATTGACAGTGATCTAACGGCAATCGCAGCCTTGGCAACCGATTCGTTCGGGCGCGATTTGCTCATCAAAACCAGTGGGGCTGATGTGCGTTCTTACATCGGCGCTGGCACTTCTAGCTTCGACGGAACATTTACTTCTCTGACTAGCAAACCTACTACCTTAACTGGTTATGGGATCACGGACGCGCAACCACTGGATTCTGACCTAACCACGATTGCTGGTTTAACAGCGACTACTGACAATTTTTTAGTGTCAGTTTCAAGCGCGTGGGCAAGTAGGACACCAACTCAGGTGCGTACCACATTAGGGCTTGTCATTGGCACCAATGTTCAGGCGTGGGACACGCAACTGGATTCGCTTGCCGGATTGTCCTACACCGGAAACACCCTGAAAGTCGTACGCGTCAACGCGGCAGAAACCGGATTCGAATTGGCTACAGCAAGCGGCGGTGGAACTCCTGGTGGAAGCGATACTCAGGTACAGTTTAATGATAGCTCGGCCTTTGGAGGTGATACTGCGTTTACTTGGGACAAGACAGCTAACATTCTTACACTGGGAGTTGCAGGTTCGATTGTCGGGGAATTGGATTTGAAAAATGCGACCTCTGGGACAATAGCGTTAAAACCTCCTACCGGAGCACTCGGAACAGTCACGGTTACGGTTCCCGCAGCCACGGATACATTAGTTGGCAAGGCGACTACAGACACGCTCACCAACAAGCGGATCACCAAGCGGATTCAATCAATGGGCGATGCGACCTCGTTTACTCCTGATTCAGATTCCTACGACATATCATCTCAAACCAACACGCAAGCCCTCGGCACATTGACTGCGAACGCTCCGACCGGAACGCCCACTGATGGTCAATCATTGATGATTCGCATCAAATCCACCAATGTCCAAACCTTTAGTTGGAATGCAGCGTATAGCGGTGGATCAAACGGGTTGCCTACTGCGACCACAGGTGGCTCTACTGTTGATATGTATGCTTTTATGTATAGCACCCTGACTACAACATGGCTTTATACCGGAGGCGTAGGAGGATTCTAATGAAACAGGCAATCCTGCTATTCCTACTGTCAGTGCAGATTGCCAGTGGAGCAATCGTGGAGCGATGGTTTGCCGTTAGTAGTGCTGGAGCAGCGGATGGAACCAGTCACGCTAATCGAGCAGCACTATTTTCAGCCGGGAACTGGTCAACGGTGATCAGTGGTTTTAATTTCGCTGGTTCCGATTCGCTCAAGTGCTACATTGAGGCTGGCAGTTATACTTGTTCTCAAACTTTAGGTGCTGCGATTTTTAGTAATGTTCCCACCACAGGAAATCCGTTAATCCTGGTTGGCGCGGATTCTTCTGGTAACGCCCTGACTCCGCCTGATCCAAATTGGACGAGTGCACAGCCAGCCTGGAGTACCGCCACGCTTCCCACAATAGCAACGACAACGAATATACCCACAATCAACCTTACTGGTGAAGTATGTTTTTTTTATTTGATCAACTTTACCGCCACAAGTCGCACAACTACTGGCGGTGTTGTTTCAAGCGCAACAAGCTTGGTGTGGTGTCAAGTTACGAACTCTGCCAGTGGCACTGCTGTCAATGCAGTAGGAGCCGTTGCCAATAGCATCAATTCTGTCTATAGCTGCACCGCAGCCAGCTATGATGCCGTGGTGAACATCACGACCGGAACCACGGAATATACAAATTGTAGAATTGTTGGTAACGCAAGCGCATCCAGTGGAAATCGGAGGGGGATGACATTTGTCGTTGCTGATCCCACTGTGCAACGATGCACAGTGATAAATAACGTTGGAGAAGGTGTGCTTGGCAATACTGCTGCGGCGGGTTCACATGTCAAAATACTTGAATCCGTTATAGCAAATAACGGCACTGGGTTGAAAACACATAGCACCGCTTCTCAATCTACGTTTTTTATCACTGCAAATTGCATGATTACTGGTAATACCACAGGGATAGACGGCAACAGTAACGCTGGTCGTGTGTTGCTTTCCGACAATCGGCTTCGTAACGGTACGAACACAACCGGGATGGGAAACCTTCCTACCAACTTGGGTAACAATACCAGTGCCGGATCGGATGCGGCGGACTACGCGAATGCGACCAATGGCGATTTCAGGATAAGAATGACCTCATCACTGTGGGGAAAGGGATTCGGAGTGCAGGATCAACCCAGGCCAAATGGTTTCTTTATACAGTAAAAAAGCACCACAATGAAAAAACAATTACTTTTAGCTGTCCTCATAATCTTTACGGCTTTGATTGCCAACGCCACGACGTTCAATTCTGACGGAACAGTCGCAAACATTCAGTCGATCCACAACACTCAAGCGCAAAACGGCGATACCATAACGATTCCATCCGGCACATTTAGCTGGACTGTAGGGTTAACAATCACAAAAGGCATTACGCTGAAGGGTCAAACCATTATCACCAATACCGGAACGGCAACTCCGACTGTCAACGACGGAACTCACGGTGGAACTAACCAGGGGACGGTCATACAGGATGACACTTTGCCGCGCGGTCTAAATCATTTCATTGTTAAAGCAAACATGACAACCGTGAATCAACCGTTCAGGTTGACGGGTGTTACTTTTGCAAGAGGCGCGACTCAAACTGTTCAAGGTGAGGGTCTGGGTGCAATATTACTTAACTCCCCTGTTCAAAACAAAAACATGCGCGTAGATCATTGTCATTTCTTTAATACATTGGTCACTCGCGATATAGCAGCTACTGGATGGGTTCTCGGTGTTTTGGATCATAACTGGCATGAAAACATCGGGGCAGCAAGGCCGGTTGGAGTTGGCAATAAGGAAACGTTTTACGTTGAGCACGCTACATACGGGGGCAGAACTGCTGGTCACGGGTCATGGGCGGATTATCCACGATTTGGAACGGACAATTACCTTTTTGTTGAGGATAGCACGGTAGAACATTCAGCAACAACTGACGGAAGCAAAGGTTTACGGCTTGTTCTCAGGCATAATTATTTTCTGGATACCTCGATTTTATCGCACGGAACGGAAGGCGTGAACAGAGGTTCGCGTGCCTGGGAGGTTTACAATAATACATTTAATTTTACTGCCCCGAGAACTTTTTCTGCGCCAGTACAATTGCGCGGTGGTAACATTTTAGTCCATGACAATCTGGGTACCGGAGTTCCGGACGCAGGCTTGAATAAAACCTCAATGTGCATGTTCGGAGATTATCGGGAAGCCTACATCAAGCCGGATTCAACTTGGTCACTTACGAACGGAAGCAATATCCTGGATAAATACGCCACGAAAGCAGATGGAACATGGACGGACGGCGAACCAACATATTACTGGGTAACTGGAACCGCTAGTAACGCAACGCCTGAAGGTACGCTAACGGACAACACGAAAAGCTGGTTGACGAATCAATGGGCTGGATACCAGCTTCTGGCACCAGGGCAGGTGGCCAATAGCGGCGTTCCTGTTACTACCCCTATCATCTCAAACACCGCCACTACTATCAAGTATTACAATGCTGGTGGTGCTAACTTCGGTCACATGATATTTAATGCAGGATCACCCTATAAGATTTATAAAGTGCATGAATCATTCGATGCGCCAGGAGGATGCGGCAGAACTGATTTACTAAACGTTGTAAGTGGTGCCTGGGTAAACGTCACTCATCCCGGTGAACCTCCACACATGGTTATCGAGCCAAGCTATAATTGGAATAACAGCCATCAGCCCCCCACTGGGACTCCTATCCCGTTAATTTTTCCTCCTGTATCTCAGTTTAGCGCCAATGGACCACGGATCAATTATTCATTTTTTAATCTGGGAAACAGTTTCCCCGCTAACACAACCCCTTCTCAGGTTTCGACCACATACAATGCAGCACTTAACGGAGTAGCCTACACCGGAACATTTACATATCCGCATCCGCTGGTGAGCGGTGCTAGTCCAACCCCAACTCCTACCGCAAGTCCGTCTGCAACGTCTACTCCTACCGCGACTCCATCTGCTACAGCTACGGCTACATCTACTCCAACGCCCACCCCGACAGCAACGTGCGGTGCTCCTACTGCTCCAACCACATTGACTTGCACCCAGATTTCTGAGACTCAGATTAACCTTGCATGGACAGATAACTCGAACAATGAAACTGGATTTAAGATTTATCGTGGCAGTCCAACTTGCTCGAATGTAACCCAAATCGCGACAGTCGGCGCAAGTGTCAACACGTACCAGAACGTTGGATTAAGCCCAGGAACGAGTTACTGCTATCAGGTTCGCTCATATCGCGCGTGCAATCCAGATGCAAACTCGGCTCCAACCAACAATTCCTCGTGCGCTTCAGCCCCAACTCCTACTCCGACAGCTACAGCCACGGCTACGTTTACTCCGACTCCCACACCGAGCGCGACTCCCAGTGCTACTCCGAGCGCTACCGCGACGTTCACGCCAACGCCTACGCCAACCCCAACCCCGTCGGCGACATTCACTCCGACACCTACACCAACGCCTACACCGACAACAACGCCTTCGCCTAATGGAGCTCCGAGCGATCTGTTGGCAACGGCTACGGAATGTCAGCAGATCACGCTTACTTGGACTGATAACGCTACCGACGAAAGTGGCTTCAGGATAGAGCGAGCATTGGCCTGCGATGGAGCGTTTAGCCAGATTGATAGTGTTCCGGCTAACACTACGGCTTACGTTAGCGGCTTCACGGGAGGCGGATTCCGATGCTACCGAGTTCGTGCGTATATCGATGGCGGCGGATTATCAGATTATTCAAATACCGCTGGCGCCACTGCTGACGTTTGCCCGACGCCTACCCCATCGCCAACCGCCACGGCAACGCCTACTCCAACCGCTTCACCTACAGCAACTCCTACTCCCGGCCCAACTCCTGTCGCTCCAACAGGAGTACACGTTACGAGTGGAAACGTTTTGAATTGGACTAGCAATCCGCCCGAAGACAATGTGACGGGTTATTCAGTTCACCGAACACATCCCGGCAATGACATAGTTGTGGGGACAACCGATTCCGCAACCACGACCTTTAACCTCACAAATTCCCTGCAAGGAAACCGATCGACGTTCGATGTGACGGCGACAAATGACAACGGTGAAGGTCCGCACAGTTCAAAGGTGACAATTCAGAAGCATTAAAGTGATTGCGAGTTCTTAGGTAGTTGATATAAAGTAGTTAATAAAGAATGTTCAAAGAACGGCCAACAATTGATGTTGTAGTAATTTTGATGACCATTTTGGTGGGAGTGGTACTGATTATGTCCACTCTTGGAATTCTTGTAGTGCGAATTATGACTCCAGAGGCCGACGTTAGTGGTGGCGCAGCAGCCGTTGGTAATATTTTGACGACTGTTGTAGGAGCTTTGGTTGGCCTAATTGGTGGGCGAGCTGCTGGACGAATGGAAGCCAACGGACTTAAGTCTGCACTAACGCAGACGGAAGAAAAACAACCATGAAAAAAAGAAAGGAAATAATCAAATGACTATTGTTTTCCCACTACTAATCGCAGTTATCGGCTTGATAATGTATTTTATTTGTTCAAACCCGAAGCTTGTTGAAGTCGGTCGCATAATGTTCTGGACGGGTCTGCTCGCCTTTCTCTTGGGCGGCGGAGTCGGCCATGTCATTCAAGCGATCCCGGCTCGGTAAACAAAGGAATTTCCTCCCCAGTACAACAACAACAAACCAAGAAAGAAAAATAAATATATGCCAATTCCAATCGAGATTACAAACGCTAACATCGAAGGAGAAGGTGGCTCAATTCATAATGCCACAATCACAGGCGATGCAATAATAAAGGCGGACCCTGATGCACCACATCCGTCACACCCGATCCTCTTGCCGCCAACATCAGATAATCCTGATGTTTTCTTCCTGCTTAGTTTCTGCCCGAACCCACCACCGCCGCACTGGGAGTGGATAGCCTTCTCTCCCGGTTCGCCACCTGCGCGGCCAACGCCACAGCCACCTGAGCCACCAGAAATCCCTACAATGCCAAGTGAGCCAAAGCCGCCACCAGCTAACGGCGGGTGGGGATGGTTCCCTGGTTACGGTTGGGTTTATTACCCAGGTCCAGGGGCTCCAGGTCCAAAAAAGAGATGAACAGACGAGAGAAGGTACTGTTTGGGTTGGCGCTGATCACGTTGATCGGCGCCAGCCTTCTCATCGGTCAATGCATATTTGATTTGAACGATAAGGGGGAGATATATTACGAGGAAAGCGTTACGCCTACGCCTGAACCCACGGCGCTTCCAAAAGAACAACGTGAAATCGAAACAGACACTGGAACTCCCCCTGGAAATTAAGGGAGGTTTCCAGCATTGAGTGTTGTTCTCTCATCAGGCCACGGGAAATATATTCGCGGAGCAAGCGGATTTTTGAACGAAGTTGACGAAGCACGGAGCGTGGTCGCGGCGGTCTCCCGTTATCTCAAGGCTGCTGGCGTTGGTTGTGTTACTTTCAATGATGATGTGTCCACGTCGCAGAGTGAGAACCTTGATCGTATCGTTGACTTTCACAATTCCCAGCGGCGCGACCTCGACGTGTCCGTACATTTCAACGCCTACGACACAACCGATGAGCCGATGGGCTGCGAGTGTCTTTATTTGACTCAGCAGGGGTTGGCGCAATCGGTCGTCGATAACATTTGTGATGCATCCGGCCTGAAAAACCGTGGGGCGAAAAAGCGCACCGATTTGTTTTTCCTTAACAAGACAGACAAAGCAGCAATCCTGATCGAAGTTTGTTTTGTTGATTCGTATGCCGACAAGAAACTCTACGAATCGCATTTCGATAAAATCTGCAAGGCGATTTGTAAAGCACTGTCAGTCGAGCGCAAGCCTGACACCGGTCTGACGCCTATTCTAACTATTGGGTCAGTTGTCATCTACAGTAACGAGGATGGAAGTTACGTGCGGTTCATAAGCGATCTTGATGTTTGCAACGACGGCACTGGTCCGACCCACGGCGACCCGCACCACCAAAAAATGACGGCCTACTATAATGGCGGGAAATACCTAAATGCTGACAAGGACCAGTACATCGTGATTCCGCCACAGGTTCGCCAAATGGTGCCTCCCGTGGTGATGGGTTGCCAGGGACAACTGACGAATTTGAAGACTGGCGTTGCCTATCCTGCCGTGACGGGTGAGATCGGTCCGGAAAATAAAACTGGCGAAGCCGCCTACTGTCTGGCGAAGTTGGTCAATCCTTCGGTCACACACAACTCCGGTGACGAACAGCTTCACTACCTATACGAAATATTTCCAGGGATTCCAGCCGTGGTCGGTCATAAATACTACGCCCTTGAGCCAGCCGGATAAACACTTTATGAAAGCCTACAAAATATTAGTTGATGGCGTGGTGATAGGATTCGTGATTAACCCCTCTGGCAACGCGAGCTCGGACGCCGCGTTGTCCGCGTGGAACAACGCGAATCCAAGCTACCAGGGCGACACGGCGGAAGACGCGCGATTCGTGCAGATATAAAAAGGGCGTGGCAGATTTCTCCACCACACCCGATTTGGTTACGGTTACCGAATTTTTACCGATCCTTACACATTCCCCAACAATTTGCTATGTCCGCAGCGATACGCTGCCACCATGACGCCGCATCCGCCGTTGCCAAACTGATCGAGATAGCGATCAGTATGAGTGCGATTAGTTTTCTCATTGTTGTTTTTCCTCCATTGTTACCCACGAATTGCCTTGTGAGTCGGTCACCGTGGGGTGTTTTTTGTCGTGCCAAAGCATGGCCACAATTGTCAATAGTATTACCAGGACAACGAAAAATTGAATATCATTTTTCATAGTTCTTAAATCTTATTCCTTAAGGACGCAATCAAAGATTCATCATCTTCTTCATCGACTGCGCCTCCTCGGACTTTGAGTTGCGCTCGTTTACGGTGTATCCGCGCGCGTAATTCGCGCTGATAATCGGGGTCAATGATCACTCCGGTTTCTCCGTTACTGAGCGTGATCTTTCCGCGCCGGATGTCTTCGTAGGTTCGTTGCAGATCAAGTTTGCCTAGCCAAGCTTCCTTGTTTTTCTGTCTGCCGTTCGCCTTGTATTTATCCCATTTTCTGTTTGCTCTGTCGTGGTTCATTTTGATTTTGTGGTTTGCTTATTTTGGCACGTAAAGGTGCGTTAAATTCCTCCACGATCCGTTTACAAAGTCCGCGTCCACGTCGATCCCCAGTGTGTTCTGACAACTGGGACAAATGACGCAATCCTGCTGGTCACCGTAGGTTATCCACTCCCCGCACAGTGGGCATTCCTCTTCTCGTTCGACGCCTCTCAGGTTGAACGCTGTTTCGTTTGGTAAGTCATTGATCATTTTGTTTTCTTTGGTTTGTGGCTTTTGCCGTAAACTTTGTCGAAGTAGTGCTTTGTGATTGTGCGCTTTTCTCCTGGCCATCCGCAATTTGGACAGTTGAAATCGAGCTCGCGCTGATGAGGATCACGTTGCCTCGTTTTGCGGAGAGCTTTTATGACTTGCGCCCAACCGTAGTGATTAGGATTCACATCATCCTCTCCCAGCTTCCCCCGATTTTTGACCACATGAAGTTGGTTTTTTTGCCAATGAGCCATGAATTTTCAGAGCCGCCAGATCGTACTCTGTGGCTGCTTCTTCAGGAGTAGAAAAGCTTCCAAGGTATCTTTTGTTTTTGCCTCCAATCCGAATGCATGCCACCCACTTATTTACTAGGCTATGTTGTTTTTGTATTCCTTGGAATCCGTTCGTGGGTTTCGGAAATGTGCGTTGACAGTTCGATGATTGCGTCGTGATCCTTAGATTTTCTCGTGTGTTATTGAGTCCATTTCCGTCGATGTGATCTACTGGACGCTTTATACTTCCGGTTTCGATTTCCAAAATGAAATGGTGGAGGAACTGAGATTTACCATTGATTGCCCTGTGAGCGTATCGAAGCCTACCAGTTTTGCCCAGTTTGCCAGAAGCATACCAAACATGCCGAGATACCCGATCTGAGTCTTGGCGTGATACTAGAGTAACCAATCCTTGAGTCCGAAGAGGAATTTCTACATAATCCGATTCCATGATCCTCCTTCCCGGCTCCACATTTCGAAGCTTGCCCAGGGGAACATCTCTCGAGCGCACTTGAACTTGACCATCGCGTCATCGCGCTTGAAGCCTTTGATTTCGATGAACTTCGGGGAATCTGAAACCCGTAATCCAGCTTCAAGATGGGTTGGAATAACGAAGAATTCAAGATGGGTTGGAATAACGAAGAAGTCTGGCGTGTACCACGTCCGATCGGCCAAACGCAGCTTGATTGCCTCGTAGCCCCACCACGAAATCTCACCGATTCGCTTCCCTGACTCCAGAATTATCGAGAATTCTTTCTCATGACGGTTCATAGACCGCCCCGTAAACGAGCTAGGAGTGGCCTCTACAGCGTTTGAATTTGTTTTGAGGGTAAAGATAGCGGGGTTAGCCCTTCGGAACGATTTTGAGGCGTTGGGGAGGTTTATCATACAGATTTAGTTTTTGAAGTAATCTTCTACTGCTCCGTTCATTTCGCCATTATCCTCAAAGCAAGCGGCGAGTTTCAGAATATCTCCGCCGAGAGCGCGAAACTCTTTCTCGTAATAACTTTCGATTACAACCATCCCGCGATCCCATCGCAATAACGAATCGCCATAGTTATCAAGCCAGGATCGTAATGATTCGTTCATTGGTTTATCTCGACTAGGGCTCGAGCGTGCCTGTCGGTAAGCCACGCCCCTCGGTTTTTGATTGCTGATTTTCTGTCTGGAGACTGAAGTTTGTAGTCTTCGACTGCGTACGCCACGGCTTTTGGGCAGTGTTTCACGCGTTTCGCCCACAAGTCCCCGAACTCAGCCATTTCGTGTTTGGAAAGAATTGTTCGCAATTCTGACATTAACTCTTTCTTCCGAGACGAAAAGCCTTTAGGCCGTTCTGCTCCAGAACGTTCTTTGGTTCTTTCTTTCGAAGAAAGAACATATGCCTCTGCTTCTGCCTCTGCTTCTGAGATAGGATGACACCGGTTGACACTGGCTGAGTTTGGCTGATCTTGGCTGACGGTGGCTGACTTTGGCTTATTACGGCTCTCGGCTGACTTTTTCGCTCTATGCCTCCGCTGTGAGAGACGGTTTTGGTCACGGCGATCGTCATCATTGCGTAATGCGCGATAATACAAAAAGTTCAGGATTTGGAAGCCACCGGGGACCTCCTCGATTCGGCGCCCTTCGTTCTCAGGGTTCCGAAGCAGGTCCGAACTGTCCGAATCCGGCGACATCAACGCCTCCCACGGATTACGATCAGTCTCTTTATCCCACGAGATATTTGCCAGCCTCTCAAGCCCTAGTCGAGAACCCCAAACGTTCCCTTCTCGATCAGCTATTGCGAGAAGTGTTACAAAGAGCAGCCGAATATGATCTGGCTCTGTCCATAGAGATGAGTGAACGATTGACGAGAAAAGCTTTGAGTAAGACATAATGCTGACTGTCATACTTTGTTGAATTTAATTACGCAAGAGGTTTTTTCGGGAATCGAATCATTCGTGAATCCAATAGTTAATTCTGTTGTCCTTGCGTATCACCGCAACCGACTTGCCTGCTTTAATCGCAAAGACAATCTCGGCGACGGAATCCAAGTCTATACCGTCCGTGATCTCAGCTACACGCTGGACTAGTTCCATCCTGAATTTATCCTCGTCGTCCATCAACCCGTGCATATATCTATGAATGAATGCGCGAGTGACCGTTTCTTCCTCGTCCAACCGTGCGCTGAGATGAATGCCCATTCTGCATGTAATCGCAGAACTCCTGCCAAAGCCCAGGCTCTCGCATCAAAGCTCGCCTGATCTTTCGCAGTCCTCTTTGTATATCCAAGTTCACCATCTGTTGGGTCACGCCCATGTAGCAGGAAATTACGACTTCGTTATGCGGCGGTTTCTGTGTTGCTGCCAAGATTTGCAATCCTAGTTCCGGTTCCCAGTTACAGTCTGAGTCACGTTTCCCGTGCATCTTCCTTCACCTCTTTAGCTTTATCCCGCCTGAGATTCTCAATCACTTCCGCCGCCCAAAGACAAAGCAAATCATCAGTTGCTGTAAGGTGTTTCACCACATCGCCGGGATAACGCCGGTACAATTCATTCCATTGTTCTCTGCTCATTTCCCCTCCTTCATCTTTACCAGCGCGTCGGTTGCCGTGTTGAAACTAAAGGAACATCCAAGGCAATGATTCCGATTATGACCGTCAGCATGATTGCGTATACCTTCCAGCGCATCCACCAGCGGCTTCATCTTCTCCCGCTCGGCGGCGAGTGCGGTTCGGAGTGACGAATTGGTTGCGATCAAGTCGTCGTTTATTGATTGGGCGTGCTCCCGCTCGGCGGCAAGTTGCTTTCGTAACCCTGCCTCAACTCGCCTGGATACCTTGTCGACCTCTTTTGCGGCGGCGAGTGCGGCGTTGATCTGTGAAGCCGCTATGATCCATCCCATTTCTTTAACTAAGTTCCGAAGGGACTCCCACGTCCACTCCTGTGTCAAAGGTTGCTCGCTGCGCCGCAATTCAATCTGATCTTCGATTGGAACGAAGCTTGTCGGATCGAATTCTTCTGGTCTGCAATTTTCTGCTGCTGTATGACTCATAACAAGGCTGCACCGGACTTGGCCGATGCAGTGTGAGTAATGAACTACTGTTTACTGGCTACGATGCTGCCCCAGGCTTTGGCGTCGCCAGCGCCAACGACAACAAAGACCACTAAATTGACGACCGTTGGCCGAGTCACGGTGATCACGCGTTGAGGTGATCCGGTCTGGTAGCCATATTTTGAGGTGAACACAGTCCCAGGCAAGGAACTATATCCGTCGAGTCGAGTTGTTTGCAGCGTGGTTACATCTGCAATAAAAGCCACTCCTTGATTGTGACCAGGGTTTGCATTTGTGTAGACTATGTTGGCAACACCGTTTACGACCCATGTTCCCGGTCCGATTGTGCGTTGTGTGACTATGACCGAGACTGCGTTAGGGCAAATTCTGGCATCCCAATATGCCACGTTCGATGTTGCTACCTCTCCCTGCGCCACTAGCGCAGCCGTTCCTATGATTGCGGCTATTAAGGCCGCTGTTCTTGTTTTCATATTTTCGATATTTTCGATAGTAAGAGTGAGGCGTTTTCTAATACGGCTTAATGTATCCGCACCATTTACATTTTTTGTAAATTTCAAACCAGATCGAGCAACAGTTTTCAAAGTCATGACCTTGCTCGTCGCATCTCTCTTTCATTGCAGCTTCACACGTAAATTTCGGGCGCACCGAGGAACAACCATGATCCCTGTGCGCCCTCGACGCATCAACACTCATTGTCACGCCGAAATTCATAATTCAAATAAATCAAATTGCTGGGAATCAACCGAACCATCCCCGTGATCTTGCCCGCATGTTCCTCCGCAACTAGGTAGATGATAATTGGCACCGCTGCATCTGTAATCGCCTTCTTCTGGTTCATCTTCCCGTTCGACCCAGGCGCCTACGTGTTCCTTGTCTTCTAACACACGATGCTTAACACGATAACCTTTCATCCAGAGCCGACCTTTCGCTGGCGAACAGTGGAACATTGAGAGCGTGACCCTGATTGCTCGCCCAGTGCCTAACGTGTTTAACAAAGCGGCTTCGAGATGGTTGTCGTAATCGAGCTCATTCTTGAGCCGGTGCCGGTTGGTTTTCGGTCTATCTATGACTTCAAAGTTCATATCAATAGCAGTCCTCGCCTCCGCGCTTCGTTAGCGTTCTCGTGTATCCAAGTATGGCACTCTTGGCATATAGCCATCATGTAAAATTTCTCGGTCAGTAGGTTTCTTCGCCTTCCCATCTTGTGATGAATCTGAGTCGATGGATTGCAGCAGGTAGGCATCTGACAGACAGGATAAGCATGCAGAAATATCGGCTTCATTATGTAATAGGCGCGCAAATCTTTTGCTCGTTGTTTGCTTACTGTTCTGATAGGAGACCGTTTCATTTATGCAGCTACCCTCAATTTCGCGGACCTGGCGGCGGGTTTCTTTTCGCTCTTAGCTACGTAGTCAGCAAAGGCTCTAAGAGAATGATGGATTGTGCAGTTGTCCATGTCGTATCCTCTGCCATCTACTCCATCCGGAACGCACCTATGGTCAGTTGCCAGCCAACCATTTTTCACTTTCCAAAGTTTGTAGTATCTCATTTTCCTTGCTTCATGTTATAGAAGTATTGCGATATGTTCTTGAGTAAGATCGGTTGTTGTTTCACCCCAGGTCGCTGCCTGCCAGTGCCGCCATAGAAAGAGATGCCCTGGATAAATGTCATACCATCTACGGTTACAAGTTCAGGCTGGCTTTTCCTGGCTTTATTTGGTCTAACTGCATAGATATGTTCCCAAGCAGTTCCGTCCGATTTTCGACCCCAAACATCGATCATGGTAAGCGTCCAAGTGGTATGTCTGAAGTCCCACCAAATCGATGCGCTGGGCGTATCGCGTCCAAACAAGTCGGTGAAAAAGTAAGTTCCGCCATCGAGCTCTCCGAACATGCTCACCCATCCATCGAAATAGAATTGTCCTTCTGGCAGATCAAAAAAACCGTGTGCGGCCTCATCGAAAAAGATTTGTTCCTGCAACTCGAAGAACGCGGGAGGCAACCCCTCATCAACATTAAACCCGCCAGGGGTCAGATCGATGAGTTGTTGCGCGTGCGTGATGCTGACAAACGCCAGCGTTAGTATTAGTATCAGTTTTTTCATAGTTTTCCCTCTGTGTTTTTTGCTTTTTCTATCGCTTCTCTTTTTACCTGCGCGAGTTTCTTTTCGAGTTCGATAACTTCGGGGTAGTCCCGCTCGATTGATTCGTTCAATATTTTTCCTACCACATCTTCAACCGTAAAAAATTCTGGATGCAAATCTCTGACCAAGAACAGGCGCGTTCCGATCTCATGTGTAACGTAGATTTGTGATCGTCGTTCGTAGCTCATTGCTTAGAATCTTCCTTTCCTAGCAAGAAAAGCCTTTCGGACATGTCTTGTTGCGGATTCGATTCCGACTTTTTTAGCTAAATCATGAACCGTTTGGTGGCAGTGATCGCATAGGATAATGAGGTCCGTGGCGCGTTCCTTGCCTAGACGTTTGTATGTTTTGTGGTGCAGATTGAATTTAGAATCCGAGTGGCAAAATTCGCAGATGATCCGGTGATATTTCTTTACCATCCTCCGAACCCTATCACTCGTGCGTAAGAATCGCGTCCTACAACGACGCCATTCATCCGAAGATACGTAGCGTGCGTATTCAGGAAAACCGTTCATTTCGTCAAACACTTTTTTTGCTGCCGTTTTCATTTTTGAATCGGCTTCGTTGGCATCATGTCTATGTAGCTAAACCATTTAATTCCGTCTTCTGAACGTCTGGATGAAGCCTCAATCCAGATTGACGCTAGAGTTGCCTGAAACTGCTCGCTTGTTCTGGCGATTGGTGGCAGTGTTGGCGCGATAGCACTATCGACGCATTGCACGCACAAATTGTAGAGATTGGCGGCTTGCATCAGATGTTTGCGCGCTTTGAGGATATTATCAAGTTGTTGCTGGTCTGGATCGTTAGGAGTTAGTTGAGACTCCATTCCTATCCATCCTCCTGCCAAGACTGCTGTCTTGTCAGGGATTCCCCATTTAGTAGGAGGCGGGGAACTAGCAGCCTCGTCGTCGCGTCCGATCTGGCTGTCCTTTCCGCTTTGTACTCGTGAATCCCCGCCTCCTGTTGGGGGAATGTTTTCAGGATCGAGCACTTCGGTTCGAGGCCCGTATCTCGCTACCGCCTCTTCAATCACTCGGATTTTGCATGAGCCGGTCAACTTGATTCCTTCGTAGGTCTTACCTCGTTTCGTGGTAATGTCCCGCTTAACTCCGGTCAAACCGTGTTTCGTTTCCGAGCATTCAAGCGAGACTAGACGCCCTTCGATCGTGGAAAGATCGTCGTCCCCGCCCCAGGTAACATAGATTTCCTCGTTGTCGTCCTGTAGGACAAAGTTTTGCAGCACCCACTGATTAGGCGCTCCCGGTTCTGATCGTTTCTGGTCAAAAACCTTTTTGATTCGGCCTTGGACAGCCGGGATAATTTCGCCGTGCTGCATTTCTCGGACTTGGCTTATTGTGAGTGTTCTCATTTAGTTTGAGCCGCTAATTCCCATTTCTCGCATTACCATTTTCCAAAACGGCGCAGGATTTTGCTCCATTATTTCAAATTCTTCGCGCGAGATTTCACCATCGACAAACATTTCTCGGATAAGCTCTCGAGCTTTGTAGTCGTTTTCTTCGTTCTTCATTGCGTGAACCCTTCCCCTTCGCATTGCTCGCAGACTTCGTAACCGTTCGTGCATTGGCAATCCTGTTTGCCATCCAAGTCGTAGTAATGACCGTAACCGTTGCAGTCTTGGCAGTGTTTGTCGGTGTGACCTTTGCCGTTGCACTTGTCGCACAGATCGAGACCGGATAAGAGCCATTTCCCGGTTGATAGCCAGCGAGTGTGCTCGGCATCGGTAGGGAGAGTTTTCTGTTCGCGCAACCATTCGTTGAACGTCCTGTAAGCGTTCTCGTAAAGCAGTTTTCGCTGTCGAATGAGATCGTCGTGATTGATGAGTTGTTCGTTGTAATTGTGACAACGGATCGCCTCGGTGGTCATCGTTTGATTGCTCATAGCTTGTAGAACGCTTCGCCGCTCACGTTTCCTTTTCCATCAAGCTTGATGTTGAACCTGTAACACTTCACCCATTGCCCATAGGGATTTACCCGCAGATAGTCAGACGCCCATCCGAATACCATGAGCAAACTTTTATCGCTTATGGTTCCCTTGAACGTGTCCTTGTGGACGTAACCACTGCCGTCTCTTACGATTGAATGCCTGCCACTCACTTTCCAATGGCCACCGGCCAGACTGTCGTATTCCGCGACATACGTCTGCCTTTCAAAGTCGTAACTGCCATTCACCATTCCCGGCAACGGAACGTTGAGTCCGTACGGTGCTGCGTTCGAAGTTGAAGCCGTGACCGCTGTGAGTGCTAATACTGCGAGGGTTCTTTTGATTTTCATGTGTGCTTAGACGATATGCGTAGGGCTTCGTTCAATGTTTGTCAATTCTTTTTTTGGGTCCTAGGCTTTGGGCGAATTGCAGTCGATACGTTTTAGAGTTGATCCGTTTGGTGGTTCCTTTGGCTTTGCGAGCGTATTCGCGCCGGTAAATAGCGTGTTTCAGGCAAAGTCCGCTCGTATCTTCTGGTTCTCCGCACACGATACAAAGTCCTTCGGCTGCGTTGCGAATCTGGTAGATTCGCTGGCGTGAGACCATGTTACCGTTAGGAGCTAGGTAGCGGTGCTGTTTCATTGTTTTTCGTCGGTTTGGCTGCTCGATGTTTTGCCCAGCGCACGTTTGCGGCTTTGATTGCTGCCTGTCGTCGTGCTTCGCTGCCTTTCCCGGCGAGACCACCCAGGCGCCCTGCTGCTTTTACTGTCATTGATCTGCTCATTGCGTAAAGCTACGCATAGATTGACTTAATCGTCAAGTTTTTGCGATCGTACGATGAGGTCAAGGAAGTCGCGGCAGTCAATTAGCAAATCGCGCACCTTATCATGTTCCATTAGTTCTGGATTGAACAGACCACCGCTCGCAAGGTACTCTGTAATTCTCTGGCTTAATTCTCTTTCCATTTTGGGAAGTTTTCGGTGAGTTGGTTAAGCACATCTATCATTTTTCGTCGCGTGGTTTGCATTTCAACGAATTTACTGGAATTGAATTGCAGGGTGTGCCGTTCACGTAGCTTTTTGAGTTGTTTTTTAAGTGATTTTTTAGTTCTCATTTTTAATCGTCAAATCTCGGAATCAATTTGCGTTTTGGTTGATTGAACAACCAGAGGTTCAGAAACAGCCATTTGATGCGTCGGGATCGCCTTCTCATTTGTGTAAATCCATTCCAATAAGCAATCCAACTCCGAAACCCACAATGGTGCAGAATGCGATGGCCAAAATCATTGCGCGGCCTCCCATAGTTTCCAGCCTCTCTTTTCCATCATGCGCCGAGTGAAAGGGCAGTAGCCTATAATTGAGCGAATCTTGCGGTAATTTTCGGGCGTTCTGTCCTCATCCGATCTGATTAGCTTTGATTCTTCGTTTGACCAAAATCCGCGCATAACAAGATTTCTCTCATGGTTGCGGCGATTGGCTATTACAAATCCGTTCATTGCGCGGCCTCCCACTGCTCGAGGGCTGCACTGCCATCCGCCCACAGTTCGCAAACGGCAGGGATTGGCGGCAAGTCGTTCTGATTTTCTTTAAGGTTTGCCAGAATCTTTCTGAGTGCTTCCGCTAGTCGCTCGGCGTTGTTACAGGCGTACGTTTGATTTAGTCGTTTCCATTATCGCGCCTCCGTTTTGCGTTCATCCTCGGCGCTTTGCAGGATTGAGGGGAAAGCTTCCTGGCTCCATTCTTTCTCGCTAACTTCGTGCCACGTTATTTCGTCGCCAAATCTGTAGGCTAATTCAAATTTGATTTGGGGTTTACGGTTGGGGACGAACGTCCTTGCCGTTGCTGCGATAATCCCGCGAGCCGGAATCCGCTCGCCCGTTACTGTCTCTTTTTCCTCTGTCATAGTGTCCAAAAGTGTTTTGGATGCAGCAGCCTTGCAAGGTCGCAGAGCCGCGCCTGTCAGTCACCGAAGCTTCCGAATCAGGGCAATGTCTCGCATTATTTTTGGCGTTCCTGTTATGCTGCATCCAAATTGTTTTCATCGCTTGACGCTCACGTTTGCTGTCCGTGAGCGCGGAGCGGTGAACACTTCCGCTACTGGTTTTGAATCTCCTCTGCTAATTGGACAAACATGAGTCCAAATTCCTTTGTTTTGATTATGCATCCGCCGCGTGTCGGGCGGCCTTTGTTATATTCTGGATTTTCCGGCAAGCAAAACAAGCCCCAGAGTCCAGAGGTGGACGTGTAAGCTGTTTGCTCGTATCCGAGTGTAGCCGCTAGTTTTTCCGCTTTGTCGAAGTCCGATTCATCAAACTCTAATTGGATAATTGGTGGTGGTGTGTCTGTTTGTGTGTTCATTTGTGTTCTTTCAATCTTCTGCGGTTGTGTTTGTGTATGGTAGAAATCCGGTCAATGCTTCATTGTCGAATTGCACCCAATTTGCCATGCCTCAGTGTCCGTGTATTTCCAGCCTTTATTCACTGTCCTCATCCTCGCTTTCATTGTCCTCATCGAAACGAGGTGATAGTTCGTTGCAATCGAGCATATCCCGCACATCACCGTGCGACATATATTTGAGAGCGCAAAGCAACAAGTGATCTGCGCTGACTAGGCCATCTTCGACCATTTGCAGCGCAAAGTCTCGCGGGTCGCGCTTAAATAATTGTGTGTTCATTTTGATGTTTCTTTTTTTGGTGGGTAATAGCCTTTGTCTGTTGGTTGACGGACAAGGGCAGGGTTTGTTTTCTTCGCGCCGGTTACTTCGTCGGGTATTCCGAGAAGCTTCCGAATCCGGTTTCTAAACTCGTCATTCGTTATTGTCGGGTAATCTGTTCGCTTTTCTCGTGCGTTCATAGAAGTTTAGCAATCTGTTGTTGTGCGTAGGCGATTGCTTCTGGTTTCGTGTCGAAGTTTTCCGACTCGTTCCAATCGTAAACGCCTTTGATGTAGCATTCCACATCGTAGCCGCCTGTCCCTGACGTGATTCTGTGCCAGTCTGCGATTCGAATGACTAAATCGCGTTTGCGCGTTTCGATTGATTCGACCGTGTGACGTGGCCAACTATTAGAGGTTGGCTTATTCGGTGGGCTTTTAATTGGTATGTTCATTTGTAGATTAGACAGTATGCGTAGCGTTTCGTTCAATGTCAAGCTTTTTCCTCGCCCCAGATTTGCGCGTCGAGTTCTTCGCGTTCGCGCTTTTTGTTTTCGACTAGGCACTAGGCGTCTGCCACCACTTACTAAGCAATGTTTCGCCGTTCATGATATTACGTCCACCTTTGTTGAATAGGTCGCATTGTACCTAATCGCGTGCGCGGCGTCTCTCGCTGTTAGCGCGTCTTGTATCGCAAAGCGCAAGATTGCCGCCTTATTTCCTGCTATATTGGCTAAGGCCAAAGGTTGCTCGCTGCCACTGAAGTACTGCACCTTGCCGCCTTCTCGCGTGATATAGGAAACGTTACCCATTGAGTCCTCGACTCGGATGCGAAAATTCTGGCTTTTCGCTGCCCTTAGTTTTGTTTTTCTCTCTGTCGTCATATTACTGCCAACGAACGTGCGCTGGCAGTGTATATGATGATGTCAGACTAGCCGACCATGCCGTATCGTCTGAAGATGTAGCGATTGACCGCGTTTCTAACCTCGCGCTTGGCAACGTCCAACATGAAATCCGCCTGCCCGAATGCCGCCGCGAATGGAATTTTGTCTGTTGTCCAACCGCGTTCTAGCATCGCGTGAAACACAAGCGAAGGGACAACGTATTTTTCGTCCATGTGCAATTCAATGTGGCTTGTGTCGTTGAACGCATCGCCCAAGGCCTTGCCTTCATCTGTTACCATGTGGCAGTAGAAGCAATCGCCGGCATTCGGCGTTTCCAGGGGCAAAGCGTCCGCGCAGAGTTTCGCATAGGCGTTTATACGCTTGCGAAGCTTCGCTTGTTTGGCTTCGTCTGAAGGCTTCGCTTGCATTTCAAGCTTGCCATCTGGAAGTATGCGGTCACCATCGCTGAACATTCCCAACGTTTCAAACTGACCGTTGTATTGCGTCCAATACCAAACGCCTTTTGATTGACTGATCCCGTATCCGCTTGGCAAGTAATCATTCAATCGCGCTTTGGTAGTTACAGTTTTCCATCCGCCACTGTTAGCGACCACTGATCCATCTGGGTTGAAAGTTAGGATGTCCGTTAAATGCAATCGAATGGCGATTGCTACGGGTTTGGTTGTATTTGTACTGTTGAAGTCCGCCGCCGTAACTTCGCGATCCGCGTCTGTGACTGGATCGTTTGGCGAAAGGTGGCAAACCTTACACGCTTGTTCGTCTGTTACATCTTCCGCTGTCCATTTTACGGAAGCGCAGCGACGTTCCGCGTATGTGTTATTCGCAATTTTTCGGCCATTGCGATTGCGGCCTTGTAGTTTTTCATTTAGTTCTACGTATGTTTTGTTTTGTGTGTTCATGTTTGGTTGTTGGTTGTTGTGGTTTTAGTCTTTCAATATGCTGTTACATCAGCGAATGCCGTGTAATCGACTTCCAATTTGTATTCGCCTTCCTGATCGCCAATGTCTTGAATGTCAGACACGCACGCTTTGGGCGAATAGTTAAGCTTGAATATTTCCCAGCGTGATCGAAGTAAACGAATCGTTCCAGCGCGCGATTCATCACTGCACGCTTGCCAGCTATCGTTGACGCTCCAGCCGCTTTCGCTGTCGCGCCACAAATCGAAAAATCTTACGCTGAACGAATCACTGTTATCCGGCAACAGCTCATTCATTCGCGCTTCAAATGTGCCTTTGCGATATTGAACGCGAGACGCTTCGCTCCCGCCCGTTTGCTGATTTGTTTTTTGTGCCATGTCCTATTAGTATGCTAAGCGGTTCGTATGTTCAATATTTATTTTGATTTATTTTTGAACGTAGGGCTTCGCATAGTCTAAACGAACATGAACAACAAAACATCAAATTGGATAGACGCCTATTATCACGCGCGTGATTTAGGCTATTCGCGCACAATGGCGAAACAATTGCGGCATATGCGAATTGAGCGGATGTCTAAATCGTTGCCCCAACTCACAAGGTAAGAAACACACACTCCGACACAAACGAGCGCTTTTTGTTGTTGCGGATCGCCAGCAAATGACGTAAAACGAGTGTTGATGCCGGATGCTGCCCCGACCGCCGCGAGAGCTAACAACAAATTGGCTGTCAATAGAGATGCAATAAAAGCCCTGGCCGCTATCCACGGCTTACGTGAAGCCGCACGTCTTGCCGGCCTAAACGAAGATACGGTCTGTACCTGGGCTCATCGCGAAAAGTGGAAGATCGACATCAGAGCAGGCAAGTCGATTAATAGCGAAAGCAAGCCGAAAGCAACGCCTCTGCGTAGCCTCGCAGACCGCGTACAAGCCTCGTTGGCGCGTCGAAAAGTGAGCTCAAAGGTCAATCTGAGCAGGTACGTACAAAACGCGTCCTCGGCGATTTCGAGGGTTAAAGGCAACAAAGCCATACACTTATCGAAGCACGCAAATAACATTGCGAGCACGTACGAGAAAGTCTGGCCGGAAGATAGGGATCGGAGCCAGAGCGCGGTGGTGAACGTGCAGATACTGAACGCGAGTGTCGAGCCGTAGCCTGGTAAAGCGTCAATGCTACGTCAATACGGCGGAGCTATGCTAGGTAGAACACCGGATTAGGAATCCACCGCGCGCATTCAATACAGTACTGTGAGCAATAGTTAAAGCCCTGGGGTTAAGCTATATATTAAAAATAAAAGCATTCTTATTTCTATTGACGCCACACGCGGCGCAACGATGGCGGGGGGAGACCGGAAACACGGCGTGGGCGGGCGTGGCACCACGCTCACAAATTTCTCATGTTGAGAGTCTTAGGGACAAAGAGAGAGCACCCCGCTCACAAAAATTCCATGTCCTGTCTCACAAAATTTTCAGTATCAGGATGTTATGTAACAAGAGGACATCTTTGCTGACAGATGCTGACAATAAGCAACGCGGTCCCATTATTGGGAAAGTTGGACAAAGCGGGAGTAACGGGAGAGTTGGACAAAAAGAAAGATTGCGGAATTTGGGGAGTTGGACAAGGGTGTAGTTGGACATGAGTAAGATGGGGAAGGAATATTGGCGGGAGAAGAAGAGGGAGCAGAGGGCTACTGCGAAGAGGTTACTGATGGAGGCGGAGAAGCGTATAAAGGATTTGAAGGAAGATTTGAGCGGTGGCGTAAAGCGACCTTGCAAGCATGGTTCAACGGAGGCAAAAGGCGGCTTGAAACGCGCGATAGTACAGCCGAATAATGCTCAGTTGCCCGCTCAAAAAAATTTGCCCGTGCCTGTGCTGGCCGACGCTGCGGGTGCTATGCACGCCGCCTCAAGTGCAAGCGGCGAAGCGCGAGAGAGCACTGAAAGCGAACAGCGGGAGGCCGGAACCCGCCATGTTAAAAGCGTGGACTCTCGCGGCGGGCATCCTTCTTTAGAAGGGGAAATAGATACCCTTTACCGGAGGTGTGTGCATTGCGGGGCGGCGTTTCCGGTTGAGGAGGGGCAAGGGTTGGCGCGGTTTTGCAGTTTTCGGTGTAGGGAAGTGACATTGGCGAGGTTGGCAACGGGGGGTGGATGAGCGCGGCGGGGTGGGATTTTGCGAGTGCGGACAATAGCAACGTGCTGGTGAACAGCGTGAGTTACGTGCCGATTTTGACTAAGGGGATTGTGGGGATAGCGGCGCACGACACGCTTCTTATCGATATTTGGGGGACTTTCCTGAATAGTTCGGGTGGACCGCGCCAGTATAGTTCGAGGGTGAGCGTTGGCGGGGTGAGTGTAATTGACACGGTGATGTTCAATGTTGGGGCGAGCACTGTGAGCAGGGCGGCTACTGTTTTACGCTTTATCGTGTCGGTGAGCTCGGTAAACGCATGGCGCGCGGAGGGGGTAGGCTGGATAACGGGTACTATACCGGGTGGAGGGTTTTCGACTATAGGGAGCAGTTTTGGTTCGTGGAAGAGCGGGGCAGAGGCTTTGCTGGGGACGAAGCCGGTGCTGGTTCAGATGAAAAGTAATTCACCCGCTGCCACGCAGATATTTACGATGCACAGCTTCGGGATTCGCCGTATCCCGCAAGTTCCGTGAAACGGAGGGAAAGAAAGACTTGCCCCGCTACCGTTTTCCGAGATGGCGCAAGGAAGGGAGGGTAGCGGGGTTTGTCGATGGCAAACATTCTAGTGTTGCCAAAGTCCGTGTTGAAGTGATTAAATCACGGGAAGAAAAAATATGCAACCTTTTTTGATGGTTGCTGCGAAGGTTGCAACGAAGAAAGGAGGTATAAAAATGGCTACAGAAGAAGGAAAAAAAACCGAGAGAACGGAGAAGGGGGAAAAGCGGTATTGGCCGGAAGTGCCGGGGCAAGGTATGCCCGAGCCGCGTTCCCCTGATCCGCTTGATCCCGAGGGGAAAAAGAAGGATGAGGAGGAAGAGGGCGGGGACAACGGAAGCCCGACGCCGCGTAAAAAAACGTATTACAAGGCTGCTGCGAAGAAGAAGAAACGCTAACTCCTCGGTGGAAGTTTGGACTGAGAGCGGTGGAGCGTTGCCGCTCTCAGTCTTGCGGAAGGGTCTCCCTAGTTTTTGGCGATGTGACTGCGCTGGAACGCGTTCTTATCGAGTTCAACGCGGATGCTTTCCAACGTGTCACTCCATATCGGATCAACGGCGATCATGGGGGTTGGCCCCTGCACCCTGTACGTTGCGTGTGGGCAACCTCTGAACACTTCCTCGCCGTACACGCGCTGTGCGGACGTAACGATGTCGCTGATCTGCACTTCAGCCTTTTCTCTCCCAGCCATTGCGCGGGATGCGAACAACGCTAGGCCGAGGATACCTGCTAACAACAGCACCGCGATAATTTTTCGTTGCCAGCGCATCGCCGCGCACAATTTTTTGCAGTGACCTTCCTCCTCCTGCAAATCAATTTGCAGTTGTAATTTTTTAGCATCTTCTTTTTGCATTGTTTTTCACCTCCTCTTTCTTTTAATTGGTATAATCGGCGGTGAACGTTCGGTCAAGGATGATTGCGAAGGAACTAAAAGAAAGCGACAGCATTATCCAGAAACCAAAGGGAAGCAGGATGCCGGAGAGGTAGAAGGCGAGGACCACGAGGGCGCCGGTGTAGATAGAAACGCAGAAGGGGCATGTGAGCAGTTTCGAGCACGAACCGATTTCGCGGAGGCGTTTAAAGACTCCCCACGGACCGAGGTCGCGAGCGAACAGAACAGTGAGCCGATAGCACGCAAAACTCCCGATTACCCACCAAAGCCATGTCACGATTGCTTTGGCGAGGTTGCGATTTGCGGGATGCCAAAAGTCGTTCGGACAGGCTGTTGCGGAGGACGGGCGTTAGCAGAAATAATTTCGCCTATTCCCTCTACCTTTTTCACCGCTTCCATTAAAGTGTCAGAATTGATTACAAGTGTGATTTGGAATTGTTTCATACCTTTTTGATCCACGATTTGCCACACGCTTGTACCGCAACCCCTGCAAGGCTGCAAACGATTTGTGAAAGATTGGATAAGCGGCGTCATCAAAGAATGCACGGCTCACTGAATGTTTCAGTTCTTACCGCATCCCACGTCCAATGACTGCCAAAGGCATCCGAGCTACTATCCCATGTGATAATTCTAACCGCGTCGCTTACTATGTTCTCGCCTGGAGAAAAGTCTGGACCGCCACTGGATTCGCACTCTCCAGAAGACTCACACCCGCTGACTTGGTCGAGGAAGTTATCTGCCCCAGGGTTGCAGCCATCAAGCGTAAAGTCACACGAGAACGGGTCGCCAGACGCGTTTGTGCCTTCTGTATGCCCTGTTCCAGAACACGATTCGCAGATCGAGGGATCGCAATGCTCAACACGGATTGAAGTAAACGTTGTCGTAAATGCTCGAGGGCTAGAATCACTTGAGAACGTGATAGTTCCTGAAACCTCCTTGGTTAATGTCTTCCATTGCCCCTCTCCCAACCACCCGGCGTGGGAGCACTCACCGCATGGGAGTTCCCCGCAAGGACTGGGATCGCAGTCAGTTCCGTCCCCGTAGTAAATGCCCCCATCGGATTCGCAGCTTTCTTGTGACTCGACAGTGCAGGCATCTTCTCTGCAACAAGCCCCAGTTTCCACGCACGGATTAGGTTCGCAGGTGGTATCGTCTCCCTGGTAAATGCCACCTAGTCCCGCGCAACCCTCCCCTGTCTCAATTGTACAACTTTCGCCGACGCAACACGCTCCGGTAGGTGGTTGTGGACACGGGTTTGGTTCACACGTTGAATCGTTTCCCTGATATATTCCTCCGTCAGATTCGCAACTTGTTTGAGTTTCAACTGTGCAAACCCCATCCCGACAACACGCGCCTGTGGGCGTTGGCGTGGGTATACCACCACTGCCTTCTGGTGCTGCTGCTTCTTCGCAAGGAGGACAGCGCACGCAATACCCGTTCTGCAAATTTCCCGATACTCCCTGTCCCCGTATACGGAAGTTGTCTTGAAGTGTTTGGACTAATTTAAGCTGGCTTTGTACTGCCTGAAGGGGCGTTTTCGCTTGCGTTGCTTCGGCTGTTGCGCCAAGAATATCCCTTAAACCAGCCATTCATTTATTCCCCGGTCTGATTGTCCACCTCAAACCCGTCGCCGCTGTTTCCAGATATTCTGCTGCCAACAATCCTGAATAGTTCCATCAACTGCTGCCGTTCGTTTACCTCTCTTTGGACGCGCTTAATGTGTATGTCATCGAAGATCGAATCGAGTTCCGCGATTACCTCATCTTCTACCTCATCACCACTGATTCCGTTATCACCTTCCATAATCTTGGGATGTTTTGATATTTGATGTCCGCTGCTATCACCTTTTGCGTTCCTACCCAAGCAGAACCGGGGACAGTAGTTTCGTAACTCACGATAAGTTCGTTAAACGCTGCTCCTGACCCTCCGCCACCCGATACGCTGGCGGCACCGCCATCACTAAGTCCAGTGATAATGGCACCTGTCGGCGGAGCATCTGGTTGATTGATAGCCATAATCGAATCGGATACGCCAACTGACAATATCGTACAGCCGGTGCCATTGATTGTGATAGTCCCGCCAAGAGTGTATCCAGTTCCTGGCGCGCTGAGTATGTACATCGATCCGGTGCCAGTCGATCCAGAACCAATTCCCAAGTAGTACTCGGTGAACGACGGCGTGGTTGCCGGATAAAATGCGCCTAGCGTGTTTGTAATATCGTCATGCAACACATCCGTAAAACTTTGCGCTCCAAGATCGCTGCCGGATGAATAAACAGGAACGTTTACCGTGTCGCTGATGATTTCTTTTACGTCGATGTCGAATGTTCCAAGGTCCGCGTTTCCTACAGTCGGCGGATCGTCGCTGTCCCTGACTAACCACCATGTTCGTATGGTGTGTTTGGCGAGAAGCGCGGCTGCTCGCCTGTATCCTTCGCGGTGGCTGAATGTAATCAGGCGATTGTAATCGAGTGTGCCGGGGAACTGGAAAGGATGATAACGATAGGAGATAAGCGCGTTCTCAGGGCCGATGTGGTTCCCAGGATCAACCGTGCGGCGAACCCTCCTAACCCTCCATTTATCAAGTGGCCGTAAATCTTCGACCGTGAAATCAGGCAGTGGATCGGGCGGTACGTACGGAGCTTCCGCGTCCATGACCTGCGTTTCAATCGCGTCATAAGTTTGAAACTCTTCATTCCAATCGCGTCCTATGAGTGTCGGCCAGGAACTGTCGGTGTTCGTTCGACTGGTCTTTATCCAAATGCCGTTTGCTAGTTGTTGAACTTTCGAGGAAACAACCAAAAATCCCTGGTCAACAGTGAGGGGCGAGAACGCCAGTTGCACAGTGACATCGAGTATCCCGCCTCCGTACTGCGTGGTCGTTTCCTGTCCCGTAACGCTGACGCCCACTTCCTCGTAGCGAACTACGCGCTCGTCGTAAAGGAACGCGTTCTTTTGCCTCCTGGAATGTTCAATCTCCCCCGGCCCAAGAGTAGGCATCGTGGCTTGTCCTGCCACGGTATGTGACTCAACGATCGTGGGCATTTTCGCCCTGAGTTCGATCGGGATGATGCCTTCAGGGATAGACACCGAGAAGAATTTCTCATCCAGCCATTCCTTGTCTGTCACGACTTCGTTCCCGACCAGATCACCGACAGGCTCAATCTCGACGGTGTGAATCACGCCTCCGCTCTCAGACGCACCTGTCGTGATGGTGGTAAGGTCTTTGAGGGTCTTACCTATCTCGGCTGGCAGATAGTCGGCGCCGTATTGCACGGACGGAATCACGTTGCCGGGGAGGTCGCGGGTTTCGACTACCTCTTCGCAAACCTGATTATCTACTCCCTTATGGGTTTTCTTCGTCCAAACCCCGCCCACGATGATTTCTTCATCCACTGCGTCCGCCGTAAGCTGCCTGCGCGTGTTTACCGTTACGACTTTGCCGTCTGGATCGAGCCTTGTCGTGGCAATCCACGGACCAGGAAGCGTTTCAAATACTCTGATTACGTTGAAATACTCAGCGTAAAACTCGCTGGTCTCAGGAAACTGCTTCGCTTCCTCTGAAACGAGGTAGGTTCTTGGCGTACCGCTTGGATCGGGATCGCCTTTGTCGAGTGGGAGATAGCCAGCCTTCGGAATCCGGTAAGACCGGATGATTAAAGGATGAAGATTCGAGTTTTCAGCGAATTGGATGGCGTAATTCCACAGGTCAACGCTGAGTTCCCCAGCCGCAGGCTGATCCATCACCCAGTACCTGATGTACCAGTATGGATCGCGCGGGTTTACGTCCTGTTTGCCGAGTCTGTGATTAGGATAATCGCGCGAATTAGGATGCGCTGTTCCCGGTTGAAGCGCCTGCGAGTGCGCGAGCTCGCTCGTTACCCATTCAATTAAGACTTCATCGGTTTTATCCGGCGTAGGAAACGTGCGTACCGGATATTCGGGTGGCGGAGTTTTACCGATGGGCATCCCGCGCAAAATTGTAATTGCACTTTTCTAAATCGCAATGTATAAACGCATTTATCAGAATGAATCCGAACGGCGCGAGGCATCTCACGAATCGCTTAACTTTGAAATGGGGAACGGTTAAGAGCTGGGATTTGGAGAGCGAAGAAGCGATTGCTGCCTTAAACAAATGGGCAAGCTACGGTCATTCAATGAGTGCTATCTGCCAGCACGATACTCCTGAACAACAACAGGCGCTTCTCGACGCTATTGATTTCATGGATGAGATTTATTTGGATTGGGAGGGGAAAACAGTTTCGCGCGAAGACGCCAAAGAATACGTGCGTAATTACGGGAAGAATTAGAGAAATGAGCATTCAAGATATTAGCTTTTATCTCCAAGTCATTATCGCGCTCTCGGTTTGGGTTTTGGTCGCTGTGCTCTGGTACAAAGCATGATTACGTCATCAGCCATCCGAAATTTTTTCTCTGTAATGGACAGGGATATGGCGGAAGCACAAGAAATGCTCCGCACCGAGGAGGAGTTACGAGAAGCCGTGATAGCCTATCAAAAAGCTTGGAAACTTGATCCCTCAAAAGACATGGTAATTTACGCGGAGAAAATGAGTTGAATATCTGTCTTCCCTTCGTCTCGAGTGAGCGTCAACTTGCGTTGGAATGGATCAGGTGGGTAAAAGATTTCTGCGGGTTTCAGGATAGCCACGATCTTTTCCTTCTACCGTTCAGGGGCGTTGATCATGTAGCTCACGTTGGTCTCGCGAAGGATGTATTTGCGAACGTCAATGTGATTCGAGATGCCGAAGGCAGGGTAAGCGATTGGAAAAGCGGCGCATTATGGCGAGACGCACTCGGTCCGAACTCACTATTCCGGCAGGCAGCATGGCATTTTTACAATGAAGTGAAGAAAGGTCCGTGGTTTTTCTGTGAACCTGATTGTTGCGTGATTCGAAAGGACGCTTTTGACGCTGCGGCGGCAGAATACGTGGCAAGCGGTAAACCGTTCATGGGCGTGGTCGTAGAGATGCCAACGCTAAACGAAGAACCAAAACGGAGACTTAATGGAACAGCTATTTATCACGAGAAAACACCCGAGATCGCGCCAAACCTGTTCATTTCATTTGAGCCACCGCAGCGACCGGGGATCGAAGCGGCTTTTGACATTGGCGGACGTGGAGAGGTAATCCCGAACACGCATAATTCCCGCCTTTTTCAGCACAAAGATTTCGGGAACGACGGCAAAACTCCGCCGACTTTTCCGCGTGACACAGACATAATCCTTCCGCACACCGCTTTCTTTCATCGTTGCAAAGACGGAACGCTTTATCGAATGTTGTCTAAGGTTGGACAACCAGTGGAGGCTGGCGGGAATGGTGTCGAGGTTAAAAGTCCTCGGACGGGTTGCGCGCTGGATTTGTCACAGCGCGTTGAAAACACTACCTCCGTTGGTGAGACGGAGACGAGGGTTCAGCCTGATGAAACACCCGTCCAGCCTCCCTCTGATTTTAGTAAACGGCTTGAAGAATTTGAGAAAAACGAATGGGGGAGCACTGGCTCGTCCGATCAAGGTCGGTCGCTGCCGAAGAATAAGGCAGGTAGCTCTCCCATTCGTCGCCGTCGTAAACGCAAGAAACGCCAGTTTACCCCTGAACATTTAGCCAATCTCAGAGCCGCTGCTGCCAATGCGCGTGCAGCAAAAATCAAAAAGAACCATGAGAAATCCTCCACATCCAACTGGGAGCAATCACCCTAACAGCAAACTGACCTGGGGAATTGTCGATCAAATTCGGACTGAATGGGAGTTAAGTCCGAAAACGAGAGGCATCCAATCACGGTTGGCTGAGAAATGGGGGATCAACCTCAAACATCTTCACAACATCGTCCATTTACGCTCATGGAAAAAACGATAGTCTCAATCGGACGCAACGGAGACATCATCAATCTCCTGCCGTTAGCCTACTACTTCTCCCTGAATGGAGGATGTCAGTGGGTGGTTGGCGAAGAGTTCGAAGAGATTTTTGACGGCGTTTCGTACATCAAACCTATAATTTGGTGTGGCGCGCCTGACACGCTCAATAAAGCGATGCTTTTCGCCCAACACCACGGGTTCAATCCAATCTGCGCGCAGGTCTATAAAAATCCTGACTCGAGGCATATCTCCGCTTCGTACTGCGAAGAATCGTGGCGCCTTGCTGGCTTCCGATATTCGCAGACTTGGCCTCTGATATTCGATAAGCGCGACAAGAAACGAGAACAAAAACTGATCGATCGCTACATCGACAGGAAGCGAAAGAATGTTTTGGTGGGGACAAAAAGCATTTCTTCGCCGTTCCAAAAAGCCAACGAGCTGATTGCCCGAATACGAGGCTTAGACTGCAACGTGGTGGATTTGGATAACGTGAAGGCGGAAAGGATTTATGATCTTATTGGCCTCTATGACGCTGGAGATTTGGTTGTTACCGTTGATACTGTTCATCTTCATCTTGCTCGAGCTTGTTACACGCCGCTGATCGCACTGATCCACGACGGCTGGCTCGGAAGCGTGCTCCCTCCACAATGCATCGCCAGCCAAACCTACCCGAAAATGTTGAGCGCAATGCAGACAGTTCCGTTCCGCGTAGAACAAGAATTGATCAGGGAAATTAAGACGGCAACGCTTGTCGTTGATGTTCATGGAAATACCGCACGACATAAACGCTCCCGTGCGACATGGCCGATAAACACGCTCGTCACCAAGACCAAAAACATCCCGCGTCTAAAAGATGTGCTGCGTTACGGACTTGGCGATGGAAGGGACGTAGTGATTTGGACAAACGACGATGTGAAATTCAAACCCGATACCGTCGATCGTATCAAGGCTCACGCTCAAAAGTTCCCGTTCGGTTGTTCGCGTCGAGATTCAAAGCACGTAGGTCGCGAGATATTCTGGTTTCGTCAAAGTTGGTTGGCTGATCACATTGATGAGATGCCCGATGTGTATATCGCCCGACCGAAATTCGATCTGGTGATTGCGCGCTGGTTGCGGAGTAAACTGGGAATTACAACCGTGCTAGAAAACCTGACTCTCGATTTTCCGCCGATGGAAGTGCCAGCAGGATTGGTCGAGCACGAACCTCACGAATCAACGTGGGTAGATAAAGTGGATGAGGAAACAATATGGAACGAACAGATGTGGGACAACAGCAACAATTAAACGGCAAAAAAGTTAGTCTTGTGTGCGGCGGCAATATCCTTCGAGGATGGGAGAGCTACGATTGTGAGAAACTTGGTGCCGATGTCATGGCGTTAGACCTCAATACTCTTCCGCTTCCATTCGAAGATGAATCGTTGGTAATGATCTTCGCGGAAAACGTTCTCGAGCATTGCAGTCCGTCTCACGCGCTGGCAATCCTCGATGAATGCTATCGCTCGCTTAAAGCAGGCGGAATAATTCGTCTTTCTGTTTCTGTTCTTACCAAACTAAAGGACACGTACGCGCGCGACATCATTAACGGCTACGGTAACGGGTCTGTGTGGAATCATGATCTGGTGTTGACCTATCTCGAGTTCGCCGGATTCAAAGCAGGCGTGATACGCGATGAATCAACTGCGCGATACGAGGCGATCAAATGAAGGAACTGGGCATTTGCATGGCGGGATTAGAGGAGGCGATTGAATCTTACACCCGTCTTGTAGCCGACCGTTTCAGAAACGTTGTGTACATGGAGATTGGCGTTGCCAGCGGTCAAACCCTGGTGAGCGTCACCCAAGTTCTTCGGGAGAGCGCAAAGGAATGGACCAGCATTGGAGTCGATCTGCCTAACGGGTATTCACTGGAACGAAACGGAATTTTGCAACGTGCCAACGCCCTCGGTATTCAGTGCGAGATTGTTGAACTCAACGATTCGTTCGGTCTTTTCCCCGCCAAAAGATTTGCCATCAATGTCGTCTTAAAACCGGTTCAACAATTTTTGCAGACCAACTTTGTCGGCTCAATTGAGCTGGTGCTGATTGACGGTTG
>Ga0065705_10104168_pt1 | contig 54099 bp, 79 predicted proteins | sample SwibulcommuniRL2_FD_59092 | JGI IMG/M metagenome (GOLD analysis project Ga0065705, IMG submission 59092) | Bulk soil microbial communities from switchgrass field near Rose Lake, East Lansing, Michigan, USA - RL2 Bulk Soil v2 (version 2) | ecosystem: Environmental > Terrestrial > Soil >...
AATTTCTTCCAGATCCTTCTAATGCGATTACGTTTATTTTCATTCTATATTCGTGTTCCTAAACAAAATGTCAGCTTCCCACTTCTTGACCACTTCCCAAGTTCCAGGTAGGCGACGGTGTATTTCTTCTGCTCCTATCTGGCCTTCATACATCTCCTCGTTGTAATACTCGGTGAAGAAGTATTTTGTTCGGCTGAGTGCCTTGGTTCCACCTTGAATCACTAGATCCTCCGCGCCCTGCACATCGCACCAAATGAATCCGATCTGTGGAATGCTGAACAGGTCAATGAAGTCATCAAGCCTGATTACCCGAACGTTGATCTTGTCTTTGAACTCGCAATGAGGGAATGCGGTGATGTGCTTACGTGGTTCTTTTAGAGAACCAGACAGGGTGTGCTCGCATTCGAAATGAGGGTTCCATCCTGTGCTGGTGTTGAACTCGCATATTGCGTTCTGTTCACCTACAGCGCATTCAATTAGCTGAATTTCACGACCATTTCTAAAGGCAATAATGTTTCTTGGATCTGGCTCAAACGCGAAGTATTCAGAAGGTTGAAGTAAATCAAATATTTTCTGGGTATCCAATCCCCATGCCGCACCTATCTCCATAACCATCGGACGTTCACTGAACTTCAGTGTCGGCAAAATGCTGAATATGTCAGAATCCATGTTTTTCGAGAGTTTCCCACGCCTTTGAGTATTTACTTCCTGCCCAGATTCGACCATGAAATCCGAATGATGGCCGTTCGTTGAAGATGGTTTCAGTGGAGAACTGAGCCGCAACCCCCGAAGGAGCAAATCGTATCCCCATCTTTTCAAGTTCATGCCTTCTGTCTCGACAGATGTAGGTATCGGATGCTGCTTCTGATTCATTGGGCATAACCTTTAACCCACGCTTTGTCTGCATCAATTTCTGAGACTCAATATTGAATCCGCCATTTCCCACTACTCCGTCATGCCACGGCGCACCGATGTAATCGTAGTGCAAGAACTCCGGTCGCCATTTCTTAACATCAATCGGAAACCCATCTTCATGCACCGACATGGCAAACGGTCCCGTGATGTATTTTGGAACTTCTCGATTCACGAACACGTTGAACCTTTGGAAATCCAGGTGAGGTATCTTGATAATCTCGAACGGAAAATCGCATATTCGTTTCTTGCACGCATTGAAATAGACCACTCTACCGAACTCTATGATGCTGTCGCAGTAGTTCAGCACTCGAACCGTGCGCCAGTTGAGATCTTCATCGTTTCCCCACGATATGGCCCACAAGGTTACGTTTTTTAGCTTCAGCCTATTCAAGCCAGTTGGTCGGGATAGAGAAATGACCGTTTTTGACATTGATCTGATTCTTGCGCTTAAATCGGCAGTTTGGATTTCCCGGTGACCATTCCTCCACGATCACGTTCTTTCCAAGACCTAACGCGATAGCCAATGCACTACTCTGATTCCCGATGAACACTTTGGATCCGTTTATGACTCTCGCCAGCTCAAGGAAATTGGCCGTCTTGTGCCATGGAACCTTCACCGCGGGCTGCAACTTGCAGAACTCGACATACTCATGATCCAGACCCACAAACGCCATGCGGTGCCCATTCTGAGCGATTGCCGATGCCCACGGGAACTTGTCATTATGAAAGCGTGCGGTGCGGTTAACGATTATTGGTTTGCCAGGAATCGTGACTGACGAATCACATGTCAGCCAAGCCTGATCTTCTGGGTAGTCCACACCGCACGCTAAAAGTTGCAATCGGAACAAGGAAAAGAAGTTCTCCGGTCGATGCGTTCGGTAGAAGTCTCGGAACGCATTAAAATCAACATCCGTCGATGCAGGCATTGAACTTGTAAACCGACAATCCCAAACATATTCCTGATGACGGATTAACGGTGCCAACTTGTCGATCATCTCGTTTCCCATCCCACGGGTCATGTTTGGTACGCGAGGGTAAGGGTAACGGCAATCGGGACTTATGAACATTGTTCCACCACCCATTGCCTTCACCGCCGCTAGACCGTAGATTATGTCCCCTGCATCTCCACTATGATGAAAAACCAACGGTCTGTTCTTCAGTCCATTGAGGGGAGTCAGATAGGAATGGAAGCCAAACTGCCCATTCCATCCTCTACCGTCACTCGTCCAGGTGTTCGCTTCGAAGTGATACGACGCAGCCTCGATGGAAAACTGCTTTGCCAGCATTGCGGGTGCGAACTTTATCCCATCTCGTTCGAGTTCCGCCCTGTGTTTGCGGCAAATGAAATTATCTTCAGGGTGCGCGGCATCTGTAAAACGTGCGGCAGCTTTCAGGAGTTTCTTGCTCCGAAGTGAGAAGCCTCCGTTACCCACGATATTTCCATTCCAGGGTGCTCCAATATAATCAAACTCAAGGAACTGCGGTAACCACGACTTCGGGTTAAGAACGTACCCGTCCCACTGGACCAGTAAACAGTGTGAGCTATCGACATACTTGTGAAGCTCACGAATACAGAAATTGCTGTATCCTTCCAACCCGTCGAACTTTTGAATCTTGTTCGCAAACTTGAGACTTTCATCGTGAGTCAGGAATTTAATCGCATCATAAGTCGCTACTTTCTCGCATTCAATCAACGCCCGTTCCGTCAGGTGAGCCTTCGGACCCGTGTCAATCGCAATGAGCGTTACGGGGATGTGTGGGCGATCCTCGGGGAGAATCTGATCGTCTAACATCCAACATTTATCGTTTGGAGTCATGCCAATTGAAGCACTTCTTGGCTTAGTCTCCGTGCGGCTATTTCGCAATAGCGTTCTTCGATTTCGATCCCGATTGCTTTGCGCCCAAGGTCTTTCGCTGCCCTTAGCGTTGTTCCGCTGCCCATGAATGGATCAAGGATGGTGTTTCCCTTGTTGCTGCTTGCGTAGATGAGTCGCTTAAACAACCACTCGGGTTTAGGTGTAGGATGCCCATTCTGTTCCGCTGTCGGTCCTATGAACACGGGGCTTTTGCAAAATTCATTAAATACAGCCTTAGATAGCTTCCCGAAAACGCAGCATTCTACAGAACTAAGCCATAGGTGCTGTCCATTCATCGGGCTTGGATTGGTCTTGCTCCAAATACATAGCCGCGTTGAGAATCCATAAGTTTCAAGGTGCGACCTAAACACTGATACTTGCTCAGTGCTGCACCACACGTAAACTGAACCAAGTGCATTTTCTGAGATTAGGGTTATCATCTCTCCGTTGCCCATGGTTGGCGCGTCAGCATCGCCTTTATCCAAATTCCTAAGCCCGTTTGTATCACGGTTGACCTGTCCGTAGGTAACATCCGTAAGCACAAGATCCACCTTTGGCAGCGTCGGTAGGATTTCGCGGCAATCGCCGTGGTAAATCACTATCCCGCGTCCATCGTCGTAATAAGGTTTCATTCAGAGTCGTCCAGCATCCAGCATTGTTGAGTGGGGATCATTGCATCCAATGCTCTGCTAAACTTTTGAATTTTTCTTCAACCGCAAGTTTCATTTGTGGGTGATTCTCCATTTGAATCCATTGATCCATCTTGTCTCTGTGGCTTTGATCTAGCAATTCCTTCTCAATCAAATCCTGAATAAGAATCGCGTTGTTTATCGTGCAATCTTTAGCCATTTCTGGAACTCGTGCCGCAATATCAGAAGCAAGCGATTGAATGCTCATTTCTTCTCTCCAATCTTCATCCCGCTACTCATCACTTTGTTTTCGTGTTTTTGAACCTCCTCCAGAGATACGGCTAGAGCACAATAAGGACAGCATGGAACGTGTGGAGTTGCCCAATACTGCGTCGGCATTCCGCACTTAAAACAATGTTCTTTCATCCACCCGTCGAACTCTTTCGGTTCTTTATGTATTTCAACCATTCGATTTATCCCCCATCTTCATCCAACACCACTCGGGCAGCTTCTCTTTCGTGTCCTTGCTCATCTTGCGTAGCGCGAATTCAATCGGTGTCCAGACCTTCAGCGGTAACGGACACGCACAGGCTTCGCAGACGCCTAGGGAAGCATCGTATTTGGTGGACAGCTTCATCGAGTTCTTTGCTGCCAACTGGTTCTTGATCAACTCCGCTGCTGGTGCGGTGAATGCCTGCTTCCAATCACCAGAACCGTTCATCGGGCAACGCTTCTCTCCTGGTGCGCCAGCCGTGCAGATTAAGGCGCGTGACTCTGCAACTTCTTTGGGAACCACTCGGCCACTGTCTGACCATGCCAACAAATTCTGAGCACCAATCGCAATGTTCTTAACGGCCACAGCAACGCCCCCGACGCGGTTGAACAGTCCCCGCGAGGGCATAATTTTTGGGCTATCTACGATCCCTAATCGGCGCATCGTGTACGCCTCCAATTCAGTTGCAACAGCGTCGAAGTCCGTTGACAGCTTGTGCTTCGCGGTGATCGCGGGGTTCTTTTGACGATGCTGTATGATCTTTTCAACAGTTGCATCGAATGTTAAGGCAAGCGGCATTGGATTGCTCCAACCCGTCTGAGGCTGGCGGAACTGCCAACCTCCGTTTGGGAATTCTGATCGGTTCATGAGTTGTTATTCTGGTATTTGGTTTAGATAGGCAAATTCTCCATGTAATTCTTTTGCGGCATTGTTGTATGCTATTGCGGCGTCGGTTGAATAATCAAAACAGCCAAGATGGGTTCTTTTATGATCTTTACTGATATATGCCACCCACCTTTTAATCTGCCTGTTGAAGTGAACTCCCTTATATCGATCAAACCTTCTGCTGGTTTTGTTCATTTGGTTCTGAGAGTTTGTGCACGGTCTTAGATTTGACCTCTGATTGTTTAGACCGTTCCTGTCAACATGATCCACCTCTCCGCTCGTAATTCCAAGAATAACTCGGTGCATGTAAAGCAGTATTCTTTTTCCGTCCACAGTCACCCTTCGGACGGCGTACGCTTCCGATAGTCCACGCTCAGGATGATCACAGCACCATTTCCATTGGGATAGCCAATCAAAATCGGAATCATCAACCAATGCAACCTGACCTTTTGTTAGAAGCATTTCTTTCATGAGTATTTCAGGGTGTACTTGTCTCTGGATTTTCTGTCTTGCGCTATCATCTTGTCAAGCCAACTGTCGTTTTGAATAGCGTCTACATCTACCACCTTCATTCGCTCTATGATGAACCCCAATCGCCTCGCGCCTTCTAAACTTACGGAAGCGCAGTCAGCCCGATTTGGACTGGAACCCATCCTCAGCTTACATTCTTGCTTAGTTTCCAATTCATACCTATTTCCGTTGGCCCAGTGCCATTCCCGCATTCCGAACTCATTAACGACATCCTCTGGAATCTCTCGCACCTGATAGGATTCAACCGCCTGACGCACTTGGAACCATGTCTCGGTTATAAACTTCGAGTAGTGTTCCGAACATTTCTTCAACCTCCTGGTCTTGGTGCGTTCATCGAATATGAACATGTCGTTGCAAACAGGTCGGTCGGTAGCGGCCCCACCAGCATTCACGGCATTAACCTCGTTTCCTACGATTCGCGCCATGCTGATAGCCAGTGATGCACGCATACCAGCTTCAAAGAACACATTTGCAGGTGGAATTCCAAGTTGCGGCAACAGGTTCTTAACGAAAATTGCAATCTGATCCTCTGCTGTGTCGTTACCACTGATCATGATTGGGATAGTGATCACTGGATTGAACTTAACTACCGTTTGACCTGTTACATCTTCTCCAAATTCAATGGGAATGCATTCGCATGGGTCACCGCCGTAGCCTGCGTCAATGCCTAGAACCTTAGTCGTTTCACTTCCACTCCAGATGCATTTTTCAAATGCGCCATACTTCAAAGCCATTGCGCGAGTGATGACGCGGTAGTTGTCTACTCCGACCTTCCTCACGCCCATTATCTGACTCCAGTATTCCGCCGAATCTTTTCCGCTGCGCTTTAGAACACGATCCACGTCTGCTTGGTCTACTAGGTAAGAATAGGTCTTTGGCTTGTCTGGTTGAAAGTTTGGGGAATCGGTGCCAACGAGATTGATCGTGATACCTTCGTAGCGATTCTTCCAAGTGCAGGTCTTGGTGATTTCTCCAAGCGAGTCCCACCCGCTATCAGGTTCCGCTATCTTGTCCAAGGCTTTTCCGTTTCCACCGATTGGATTGCCAACGAAACAGCCCTTGAAATCGCCTTTGTCGAGGTTCGATAGCACATTAATATAATTAATATGCATGAACTGCAATTCATCTCCTAATAATCTTCTGCGCTTCTGTTTTATACCGCAAAACTTCTCTAGACCTCCTGCCCATTGACCGTCGCTTCCAAGGCATGGGATGCAAAGGATTCCACGACGCATATCCCGCACTTCCGCATCTTCGCCTAAAGCATCGGTGAACAGACCGTGCTTTGCATCCACGACATTGCCAGCAAGCCAAGGCCATAGCTCTCGCGCTCGGTCGAAAAGATCCTTTAAATCCCCCCACACACGCAACTCAAGACCGCGAATGTCGGTGGAACTCATCAGAATCAATGTCTCGTTCGGATAACACCAGTAGTCCGTAAGCGCATATTTGGACATCGTTCTGGTTTTGCTGCTGTCCCTGGACCCTTGTACTACTGTCATTCGGTTTTCCAATATTGTCTTGAGTATCAGGTCCGACCATAAATGGTGATCATCATCCGGCCACAGCAACGTCTGCATCTTGCGAAAGTGATAAAACAACCCTTCTCCATACTCCTTCCCCGCAATCGTCCACTTACCACCCTTCTGAACGCATGTCATTTCTATCTGAAGATCATCTTGATCCCTCCATGACAATCCGTATCGCTTGGTGATGCTCATTCAGTCGGATAGTTGATTACAGGTTCATGGCCGCAGACCGTAGGAATAAATTCAAACTCTTTCTCCCCCAAATAGAACTCCCTGTTCGTGCTCGCTTCACGCTGCCATTCCTTCAACGGACCATACAGCCGTTCACTGAAATACTTCTCTAGCGTGTCGCTATCTTTCATTGCTGCCGTAATTCTTCGCAGGCTTGTTTCGCTTCTTCAACGGCAATCACTCTCTGATCCTCAGTTGGCTCATCGGTTACGCACATGATTCCAAAGCGTTCCGTAACTCGGTAAAGGAACTCATCTCTCAATTCATCTTCGGTCATAAAAACGCCTCTAGGCTTTAATGGGCGGAATACAACGTCAGTAGCAACGCCGTCGCAGAAATTAACTGCGCACTTTCCCGAGGCGAGATTATTCATCCCTTCTCAGGTTCAAAGAACTCGATGAGGCTTCCGGTGATGGACTCTATGAGCGACTTCACGATTCGCTTCACGGATGATAGGCGGGTATATCCTTCTCCTGACTCCGCAATGATTCTACCGCTACGCTTCATGTGCCACCTAAACCCATCTTTAGCCTTGTAGATGATTACCTGGATCTTTGGTTTTCGCATTGTTTTGTCTTTCGTTGTTTTACTGGTTCGACTTCTATAACTTTACCCCAGATGCCTTTGACTTCGACAACGTGCATTACGAATCGTTCCGCCAAGTCGCGCTCACTGAAATAGGTCTGGTTCCTATACGAGCCAGGGAACACGGTGAGGAACCATCGGTGTGTCATTTGGCCTCCGTTTCGGCAATTGCTTTGCATGCTCGATTGACGACATCCCTTGCGAGCTGGCTGAAATCATCGTGACAGAACGGGCGCAAGTGATCTTCCCATTCGTTTTGGAGATGCTTGGTGGTTTCAAGTAGGGACTCGCGCAACGCCTTCGATCCACGCTTCAGATTCTCATTCTCCGCAATAAGCCGGTTACAAGCGGATTCCAGTTCGATAAGTGTGCTCACTTCCCCTCCTCGGTTGTGGTCCACTTGCCAATGCAACGTAAAAAAGCTTCGGCGCGTTGGGTGGCGGTAGCGTGGATTGTGTGCATTCCGGTTGCCATTGATGGACTGTAGCCATTCTTAATAACAACTCGCTCTAACATGCTGTGATAGTTGATTTGCTGCGCTCTGGTTAGAGCGTTTTCCGCCTCGTGCATGGCGTTCAGGTCGTGGTAGTAGTCTGGGATCATGCACGAGCATCCATCCACCATTCCGTATGGTGTTCCATCTTTCCACGCAACCTGTGCAACCTTGTTGATTTGCCACCCGCACGCCTCCGCTATCGCTATGTTGATTTGTTCTGGTGTCATGGTTTTCGGTGTTGCGGCGGGTGTGATTTTTAAATGCTCCGGTTCGCGGGCCTCTGGGTTGTCCGAGCAATAACGCATGTGGAGCGAGACGTTATCGTGCCATTCTTTGCAGTGGCGACACTGACCGCGACCACCCATTCTGTTTTCGTTCATAGTTTATCCCGCCTCCTAGGTTGCGGTTGCGGCGAGGGCTTGTTCAATCTCTTTCGCCATCTGGTGAGCGCGTTCCATGTTGTAAGAAATCGTTTCGTGTCCTTGGTGGTCGCAGTTGTGATCCTGTAACAAGTGCTGCGCTCCAAATGCTAGACTTCGTAGAATGTCACTGACGGGCCAAGGCTTACCAATGCCCAACGCCTCCCTCAGCACCTTCACCTTATCGGGCGACAACCATCCGGTGCCGCAGTCGGGGGAGATGGCTTCCCTAGCCACCGCAACAGCCTCGGCCATTCCGTCCCAATCGGGATTCTTTGACGTGCTCCAAGCATCTGAAACGCATTGCAGTGCCTCATCCTTAGCCGCGCACTTGGCCTCGGCCTGTTCCTTCTCAATGCGGAGCAGATTCATTTGATAGCCGTAAGTGTTCTGCTCGTTCACATCGGCTGCTCCGTTGGCGATGATGGAGAAGTATCTAGTCTTTTGCGGCTCGGGTATCTCCTCACGGATGAACTTCGACAACCGCTCGAAGCGTTGCGAATACCACTCGCGGCAGAAGTCCCGTGATGATTCGGCTTGCTCCAACTTGGCGCGAAGATCCCCAATAACATTCTCGAAAGCGGTGTCCTCTGGGCAGACCGCCGCCTCTCGGTTCTCCCATTCCAATACTCGCGCCTCCGCTTGCTCTGCGCGGGTTTTGGATCCTTCTGAGATTTTGATCGCCTCGATATGGATCGCCACTTCGCGGAGGTCGGTCTGTGTCGTGTCTAGCCCGCAACATCGGCGCAATTCGATCATGGCGTATTCGCATCCGATCCGGTTGAGTGTTTCGGCGTCGAGCGCGGCCTTTACCTCCTCCAATTCCTTTCGCTCTACCAAATTTGACGGGATCGCAATCTTGCCTGCGAGCATGTTTACCCAAACGGCGGTCTTGTCCGTTGCGAGGGCTTCGGTTTGGGCTGTTAGTTTGGCAAGTTCGGCCTCGGCATGTTCTGCTCGGGCTGTTAGATCGGCAACCAAGGCGTTAATAACACTGCTGTCAGGAACACTCCGCATCTGTCCGTGTAGGGCGAACAGCTTGGCGCGGAGTTCGTCGCGTTCCTTATACAGATCAATCAGATCGTCTCCGTAGAGTTGCGGGTATTGTTCACTCATCGTCGTATTCCTTTCATTCCCTATCCTTCGGTTTACGCAGCTCTGCGATTTCTTTTCGGATACGCGCTTCAATTCTCATTCTAACCGTGTCAGCGATTAGCCATACGGCGATGATGATGGCGGTGGAGCAGGCGATAAGTTCAAGAGTCATATCATTTCTTGAAGGTTGATTCGCCGGAGTCGGAATCTGACTGCGTCCTAACCGCCAGCCCATCCCGAATCAGAAGATTCACGAACGCTGAAAGACTAACTCTAGCCTCGTATTCACCGCGCCTAGTTTTTACCAAACGCGCTAAATCCGGGTCCAACCTAATCTGTGTCGCACTGATAGATTTCTTGCTCACGGGGACATTTGTATCACAATGCCCCACATGGTAGCAAGATAAATCTTAAACTATTTCAGTTACCAGTGTATGAAGCCGTGACCACCCATGCTCAACACAAAATTACATAACACCAAGACGCACAGGAGCACGATAACGAGAATGGCGAATTTCCGCATGGGTTCTGGTATGTAGTTCTGAACCACCCACCAGAGAAACCCAAGCACGATAATGGCCACAACCAGGAGAATAAGACCTTGGCCAAGACCACCTGAACTCACGGTCACATCTGCCAGAAATGGGAGTAATGTCATAGTGAAGAACGATACACCTGATTTTTCTGTTGACTAGTGAGGGGATTGGAGGATGATTGGAACACGATGGTCTTACACCCATTGAAGCCTCAACCAATTTGCCTCGCATGGTGCTGTTCTACCGAACGGCGTGTAAGACCGTGCGGGGCTTTTCTTATATGACTCCCGAACGCATAAAACAGATTAACGAATCGTTCTATAAACTTCACATGGCAATTCCACTGACCAAAGGAATGAAGGCTCTGATTGATGACGAGGATTATGAGCGCATAGCCAAATACAAATGGCATTTCTCACACAGGTATGCGGTTACGGCTGTGTATAATGGTAAAAACAAGAAGGATTGTATTTGCATGCACAACATGCTGATGAATACGCCGGATGGAATGGAGGTAGACCACATTGACGGAGATGGACTTAATAACCGGAGATCAAACCTTAGAATATGCACACACGCTGAAAATCTCAGGAACCAGAAATTGAACGTAAACAATAAATTTGGCGTAAGTGGAGTGTGTTTGCACAGTTGCAAAAGGTTTTTCCTAACTCGAATAGTCGTTAATCGTAAGGTGATACATCTCGGCACATTCAGAACTTTAGAGGAAGCAAAACGAGTCCGATTAGAAGCTGAAATTAAGTATTTCGGAGACTTCAGGAGAAAATAGCTGTTGACGTATTTAGATTGTCGGGTTAAAACCGATTTGGATGTAGACGGTGTTGGAGTCATTCACCAACCGAATAGAGGCACGTTAGCCCTCATTGGCCTTAATAGTCACATGGCCCAAGTGACAGGCGGCTAGAGAAAGGTCGGGTGACCTGGAGTCCCGCCAACTTCGAAACACCTCCCCAAAAGTGCGTACGCTCTGCGTGTGCAGAAGCGCATCACAATTGGAAACTATAAGTAGTTGTTTTGTAAGTTTTTATGGCTATTCCATGTCAAGCATTTACCGACTTCCTTTCGCGCAAGAGCGAACACCTCGACGAAAACATCATCAAATCCTTACACCCCACGGATACCTGGATTGGTCACGTATCCACGGGCCGCTTCGCCGCCGAAGATGGTGTCGAGCACACCTTCGATAGGTTTGAAAATGTATTTCCTGACCTGTCAACCTGTTGGGAGGACGTTACGGCGACGTCCTGCGTGGGTAAACCCTGCGATCCGACCGAACAGAAGATCGGTTTGGGGTTCACTCGTGACTCCTACAAGCTTCAGCGCAAGTCGTATGCGACTGATTTGTTCTGTTTCGACCAGATTTTGAGCGCGGATCGGGCGAAGAAACAGTTTGCCCATGTGATTCGCACGTTGCGACGGGCATCCAGCCTGATTGTCAGCGACCGTATGCGCCGGGAAGCGGCTCGCATTGCCAAGTATAAATGGGCAGCGGCCAGCGGGTTGACGGCAAATTCCTGGTATTGGAATACGGATTGCACGGTTCTGAACGTGGCAGTTAAGCCGACTTCGAAGATGACGGCACGGCACCTGCAACGGCGCGTGGAGCCTCAGATCCTTGAGGGTGCCTTGGGAGAGGACATTAACCGTGGAACACAGCCGATGCTGGAATATGTCAGCAGCATGGAAGAAGTCTGGAACATGGTTGAGGGTAACCCTGAGTTGTCCGACCATTGGCGTTTCCAGCAATGGGAAGATGCGTCGAAGTTCCACAAATACGGTTGGATGGGTAAAGTGGGCAATTTCGGTCTGCGTGCGGATACGATGCCGCTTAGGTTCTGCGACTTGAACACCCAGAATGCCGATGGCACATGGCAGTTACAGTTAATCCTTCCGTACACCAACGTGGCGGCTACAGAAGGCATTAAGGAACAGGTCAATAGCCAGTTCTTGAATGCTCCGATTCAGATGAACTTCATCTGGCACCGATTGGCGATGACCTCGCTGGTTCGGGATACCACAAGCATTAACCCTGAAATGCCGTTTGCGGCCAGAGATTTCGCGGGCAAATGGCAGTTTGCGATGAATAACCTTACCTGCGGCTTGGATACCAACGGCAACCCGATTGCGGTTGATAATTCGCGTGGGAATAAGGGTAAATTCCTGGCCGACTTCTCGTTCGCTACGCAGGCTCAATATCCTGAGTTCGCGGAAGCGTTCCTGGCATTGCGTGAGCCTGCTTGCATCGTGGATATTCCACGTTGCGCGACGGATCCTGTGTGTTACGTGCAGGATTACAGTTCGGCTAACGCGGTATGCGCTACTGAGGACGAAACCATTACGGTTACGCCTGAGATTTCACCGGCTACCTCGACTTACGAGATTCCGATGAACTCGATTCAATGCAATGGCATGATAGTCGTGCATGATGCAATCACTGGCGCGGCAACTCTGGCAGCTTTGGTTGCTCAGTTGAACTCCAAGGCGGCGGCACTAGGCACTTGGGCGGTTGCGGGTGGGGATATTACCCTGACCGGCACTGCTTGCAGCTCTATCGCCATTCCGTTCACCGTGGATTAGTTCGGTTGGTCGTGGATAACTCGGGTCGGTCGGTTTCTGTGGTGGTTTCCGACCGGCCCGAACTTAACCTGAAACATTATGCCAAACGAAACTACTAATGAAGGAATGGAGGACATTGACTCCATGTATCCGTCTGAAGGTCGGTCACCTCCTGAAACCATTGACGAAGAAGAAGCTGAAATGGCTTCCAAAACGGCTCTGGTGCCAAAAGCCATGCTTCCTGACTGCAAAGTTGGGGAAAAGGTCACAGGCAAGGTGATTGCCGACCACGGCGACGAACTGGAAGTGGAACTTGAACCCACGTCCTACAAGAAAGAACCAACCGAAATGAGTTCCGACGAGGAGTTGGACTCCATGAGCAAGGAATATTGATATGCCAGAATTACTCGCAAACGACCATTCCTGCGTGACGTGCTTTCAGGGGCAGGAACTTGATTCCCTGATTATCGTGCTTCTCGCTACGAAGGCCGGTCTTACGCTGCCAGATGACCTGGACACGCTCGTAGACGATACGGCTTGTCTGCGTTGCTCCAGCGAAACGCAGCTTAAGCAGAGGCTTGCCGACTTCCTGTGGGAACAGAATTCGCCAGATTCCACGGCAGATGAACTCATGGCGCAAGGCAAGTGTTTGCAATGCGTGGATCCGCAGACCATCAAGGTTCTGACGCATCATCTGTTGGTTCTTGGATTGACGTAAACAACAGGCGGCAGAGTGACTAAACCGCTTTTTCTGATTGAATATGACGCCATGATTTATGGTGAACAATTCTAGAAATTGCACTTTGACCGATTCCAAATATAGTAGCCAGTTGTGTTTGGCTCTCATTCGGGTGCCTTCGTCTTATATCAATAACCTGATCGACTGTTATTTTATGGGTTCTAACCGCTTCACCGCGAGTGGTTCTACCCTTAATAAACTTGTCGAATTGATTATCGGTCTGACTTCCAATCCAAAGATGATTTGGGTTCACGCACAAAGGATTATCGCATGTGTGGCACACACATTTGGATTTGGGTATTTCGCCAAAGTTTATAATCCAAGCCGCTCTATGGGCGTATATTTTCTTTCTCAGAGCTTTATGGCTACAGGTTTTAGAAATAACCCCATATCCATTTTCATTTATGCAGGCCAACCAATTCCAGCATCCATCGGTTTTTTCAAACTTGGAGTTGAATCGTTGCACGAAGTCGTGAGAAAGACCTTGCGAATTCAGGAAGTCTACAGAAGTATGTGTTTGCATTGTAATCTTTGGTTACGGTGCCACGCTTCAGGATGCTCAAACATCGCTGAGGCACTTTATTGTACACTTAACAAAGGAGGCGTCAAGTGCCAGTGAGTTGTGAACCAGATGAACTGGTAGAGATTTCGACGTGCTATACCTGCATCCCGCCCGATATGGTCGATGCGGTAAAGATTTACCTCTTGGCAGTCACGGCGGGGCTTCAGGACATGACCCCTGAAGAATTGGTAGTGGCTGCTGCGTGCTATAATTGCGTTCCGAAAGACATGCAAAAATCGGTGCAGAATTATCTTCTGTGTCAGATAGCCAACGCTGCATAGCCTATGCCCGTTTCATGCGATGCCCAAGACTTGGTGAATGGCGCAGCGTGTTTCTACTGCAAGAGTCCGAATCTGGATAACGTAGAAATATACCTGCTATGCGTAGTGGCTAATGGTGGTGTTGTTCCGCCTCCACCTGGAGGTGTCATTCTGGGCAATCCAGATGAAGATTGGGGTTTTGGAGATCCCGGTGGTGACTTTGTGTTCGGTGTTCCTGACTAATTTATGAAAAAGTTCCTTACGTTTTTGATGTGCATAGTGGCGGTGACAGGAATCGGAGCAACCATCCAATGGTATTCTCAGCAGCCGGTAACCACCACGTTCAAGAACAGCGACGTTATTGTATTGGAGACTACCGGACCTCAAGGTTACAAGTCTTTCACACTACTGAGCCTGAAGGGTGAGTTTGGAACGAATGGAGTATCCTATCAATACATTACAAATCTTACAGTTCTCAACGAGTTCCACGGAAAGACTTCGTTCAACTCCAATCTCTACGTCACAAATTTATTTCTTATCACTGCGACCAGCAATTACTACCTGTTCGACACTAATATCTACAACAACAACACTTACGTATCTAACTACTTTGTAACGAACGTAATCAACAACGCAGCCGTTTCGAACGCATTCTTCACCAATTTCTACCTGACAAATCTGTACCTGACAAATCTGACTGTCACCAACTACTACCAGGGAAGCACATTCCTGAGTGAGTACTTCAATACCAACATCTATATTAACGAGTTCGTCAGCAACTACTACGTCACGAACTTGTTTACGAATGTTCAGCAGATTACGACCAATCTGATCACGCAAAACACGATTACAAACATTACGCTGTTGACGGTATCGAACGCCTATTTCACCAATCTGTTCATCAGCCAGAACTTCACCAATTTCTATCTCTACAACACCAACATTTACAACGCGGATACATTCGTAAGCAATTACTTCACTACGAACGTGTTTCAGAACACGTACATGTCCAATTTCTTCCTTACCAACCTGATCTTTTACGATACCAACTACTACGTTACGTACGTTTCGACCACAAACTTCCTGTCGTACATAACTAACAATTTTGTCTCGAATTTCTTCAATACGAACATCTTCGTGAACAACTCGTATGTTTCGAACTACTTCACGACGAATTACAACCCGCTGATCCAGTATATCAGCAACTACACGTTCAATGTTGCTTGGCCGCTTACCAACGCGACACTCTACGGGACAACCACGTTCTCACCCGTAAGCGGAACGGCAGCGGGTAGGGTTAGCCTTTTAAGCTCAGGTGTAGAGACTATTTCTCTAGCAGCCTCAAATGGCGCGATAGCCGCAAATGCGGCTTGGTTCAAAACCAATCTATGGTCTGGGCCTACTAATAACCTTCCCATGAACGCGCAGGACCAGTATTACACCACGTCCACGGACATAAATATAACCAACTTAAATAACCTTCCTCCTGCTGGATACGGTGCTAATGTGTTGCTATCCGTAAGCAATTCATCGGCGGCAAACATTGTGTGGAGATTTCCGTCCACTATAAAAATTCCAGAAAACACAAATGCCGTGGTTGTGTCCAATGGAACATACGGAGAACTTTCACTTAAGTACAGTCCGGTGGGGCCGCATACCCAAGCTGTTTACCGCCAGTTTCCATGAAAACTCTCATTCTCATTGCGTGCTTAATCGCCGCATCGGTTAATGCCGCAGACCAAATCGTGATTTCAGGAGTCGGAAACTGGACCGGCACAATCACGCTAACTCTTAGCCTTGGAACGGTCACAAACCCAGTAAACGCTACCAATATCTGGGTGAACACCTATGGCGGAACTCAGGCTGATGAGGGGCTATCGGTTAAAACAGACGCCTCAAGCAATGTGTTCTTTGGAGGATACTTCTCTGCTACAGCCAACTTCGGTCAAGGCAACGTGACGGCTTCTGGGGGTGAGGATATTGTAATCGCCAAGTATAACTTTGGCGGAACCAATCAGTGGGTTAAGACGTTCGGGAGCACAAGTAGCGATAGGTGTGATGCGATTGCGCTGGATAGCTCGGGCAATGTTTACGCAGTCGGTTATTTCAATGGCACGATAAACATGGGCGGAACCAATCTTGTGTCTACCGGTGGGCGTGACGTGTTCATTGCCAAATACAACAATGCCGGAACGCATCAATGGTCACGCAAGTTCGGATCTGTTGGGGATGAAATAGCCTATGCAGTAACGGTTGATAGCTCTGGAGATGTATACATGTCTGGATTCTTCCAAGGCACATCCAACTTCGGAACTACGAACATGAGTAGTGCGAACAACGGGTTGGATACGTTTGTTGCGAAGTACACGGGGACTACCGGAGCGGGGGTATGGTCAAAGCGGTTTAGCCCAAACAACAGCGATGACATCAGTTATGGAATAGCAGCCTGCCCTGACGGTGGGCTGATGGTGTGCGGAGTGTTCCAGGGAACATGTAATTTCGGAGGAACAAACCATCCACCAACGGGCGGTTACAACATGTATATCGTAAAGTTGAGCGGGTCCACGGGTGGATGGATATGGGACTTTGCTTTTGGTGGCACTACAGACGATTTCGCGTATACGGTAGCGGTTGATTCCAGTAATAATGTTCTATTCGGCGGCTTCTTTAACGGAACGGTTAATTTCGGTGGAGGAAACATTACCACAGCGGGAAGTGCTGACGGAGTAGCCGTTAAACTGAATTCATCCGGTGCTTATCAGTGGGCAAGGCAATTGGGAGGTATAACTTCTGACACTGTAATGGGAACGGCATTTGACTCCAGTGGAAACGCTTTTGTTTCTGGAGCGTTCTCAAGTTCTGTGAATTTCGGAAGCGGTCCATCTTTAGTGAGTGCGGGTCAAAACGATGGATTCCTTGCAAAGTATAGTTCCGCAAACGTGCTTCAATGGGTTGACAGATTTGGAGGCACAGGATCAGAAGTTGCGAATTCTGTATCGGTGGACACTACGGGTTACGTGCTCTCAACAGGCTCATTTAGCACTTCTTTCAACTTCATGACAATTCCAGTCACTTCCGCTGGACTTGGGGACATCTATCTTTGGCGTCATATTCCATGAAACGACTACTCGCACTAGCCGCAGTCCTGCTTCCAGTATACTTGTTCGCTCAGGGATTCGGATCGTTCTCGCATGATCAACCGTATCTTTCGGCGGGTGCTTCCTCTGGTGTAGTAGCCCTTCCAATGTTGCCGGATATACGATTTAGATGGGTGGCTAGTGATGTTTCAGTTGATGGTCCGGTGACAAACTGGTTTGATAGAATCGCCAGTGTTCCACTATCCCAGACAGTAATAGCCCATAGGCCAACCAAATCATTAGGTGGAGTTTACTTCGCAAATGCAAGCGCAACAGATATTAGGGCAGTTACAAACACATCTGCCATGACGTTTAATTCAATATCGCAAGCCATATTGATTGTAACCAGTAACGCTCTCCCGGTTTTTACTGGAGCCAACAACTATGGAAATTTTTGGGTAGAGAATAGTAATGGATATGGATTTCGGCTAAAGGACAACAACGCAGGGAGCATAACTTGGGAATTTGATAATAATGGTGGAGCCGCTGCCGAAGCTACACTTGTAAACTTTGGTGCCTCTATGCCTCAGGGTGTTCAGGCTTTTTTGTATATGGGTTACACCCAAACAAATTGGGCAGCATTTACTAATAACTCTCTATCTATTTCCAATACTACTCCTGCACTTGGAGGTACTGCTCCGATTCTTGGTGTACTTGGACGAGGGGCATTATGGTCAAATAGTAGTTCGTTCAGGGGATACGTCATGGAGGTGGTTGTGTGGACTAATGCCATGAATTTTACTCCACAAATTATTAGCCAAGCATTCGATTATGTGACCAATACCTATGGGCATTTTAATCCATGAAGATGTGCGTTAAATGGTTTATCGCTTTCATCCTTGTGACCATCATGTGGAAACTTGCCTACCGAAGCGGAGAGATTAACGGGGAACATGGAATTGGCTATTGGGAAGGCTGGCAAGATGCTATGCTGCAAACTGATTACGGAAAGAAACCCTATGACTGCAACAAACGACCGCTAGAAGATTAACTATGAAAACCCTAAAACAAGTCCTACTGTTCACCATCGCAATTCTGGCTTTTTTTTTACCAGATACGATCTCTCAAGCGCAAGCCGCTGGACCAGCGACTAATGTCGTGACTCTGTTCTGGACAGCGGCACCCCCAACATCACCCGCTGTTCCATTCTTTTACGAGGTTCATCAGTCAACGAATCTAGCTCTTAATGTGTGGACTGTAATCGCCAACGTTCCTTCAAACACGCTTCAATTCAGCTTGAGCGTTGATAAAGACATGAAGTCGTTTAAGGTTCGAACGGTTAATTCCACCAATTCAATATGGGTTGGCGATTTTTCGAATGTCGCCAGTACAGCTTGGCCCGGTACCGGCGGCAATCTAGCAATACGTTTAGGGCCATAATATTTCCACCAATACCAGGAAGGTAAAGGCTTTCAGATGTCAGAAGAAACAACCCCAAAACTAATGAACAGCCTTAAGGTAGAAGAAACATCCATAGAAAATGGCAAGAAACTAGACCGTATAATGATGTTCCTAGAGGGTGCGGGAGATGACGCACCGGGACTATTGCATAACGTCGCCAAGCACAGTCATGCGCTTTACGGCAACAATGGTCAGGATGGTCTAATCAGCCGCGTGGCTATCATGTGGAGAATCCATGTCTGGGTTCTTTGCAGCGTAAGCGCAGGATTCGGATTCATGCTAAAAACCGTCATCGAATCCTTAATGAAACATCCCTAAACTATGAAAAGCTGGAGAACAACAATCAGTGCTGCGGTCACTGTAACTGGAACTGCCTTGGTTGGAGTTGGTGGACTAACTCAGTTGAACCAACTCAACCCCAATTCCAAAGGAATGTCTGATGATCAGATGGCAGTGATGTGGTACATCATGGCTGCTGGATTTGTTTTGTCAGCAATTGGAAAGGGTTTGGGACTTCTATTTGCTGCTGACGCAACAGTATTGAAGAATGTTGTCCAACAGGCTAACGACATTGCCACACAAACCAACGTGAATACAGTTCAGATTGCCGACACTAAAGCAGTTGTTGAAAATCAGCTAAAAGTCTGACTCAATAGCCACATGAAACCGCTACGCAGCCCAAAAGACGAAGGTGACAAACACGTACACCCTCACCCTAATCGTCAGGCTACGCTTCGTGACTTGCTTGAATTGGAAGTCAGGCTAAAAGATGCCATATCCAAGATTGGAGACATGAATCCGCTTGCCACAAAGAAGGATTTGCTGGCAATGGAGCACAGGCTGAAGGATGAATTGGTTGATGACAAAGAATTATTGGCTACTGAGGTACGTCTTAGTAGGCTGATCAAGCAGCCCCGATTTGATTGGACCATCGGGATTGTTCAATCAAAGGTCCAAAGAAAGATAGAACGCATGGAAATCCAACTGACAAATGAGCAGCAAGTAACAGTAACACTGACCCCGAAAACAAGTGCTGGAAAACCAGCTACATTGGACGGTGTTCCCACATGGGAAGTAATCACCGGCGAGTCTACGGTTACGGCATCGGCAGATGGTCTGTCTGCCCTGATCGTTAGCTCCGACAATCCTGGTGATACCCAGATCCTAGTCAAAGCTGACGCCGATCTCGGCGCTGGTGTTGTTGAAATCTCTGAGGTTCTTGATGTGCATGTTGCCGGAGCACAGGCCGCGAACCTTGGCGTTTCTGTTGGAACCCCAGAACTCAAGCCGTAACCCCGTAGCCCCTGCGGTATCAGGGGCATTCACTTTCTAATTATGAAGCTACTAAATCGGTCACTAATAACCCTGTCCATACTCATGCTGTTGGCAGGATGCGCCACGGTTTATACGGGTGTGGTTACCATCACTTCCGTGGTGGACACAGGCATGAAGGCATGGGCTGAGGTTTCCGCCAAAGGAATGAGTTCAGCGGCAGTCGATGCCAAGGTAATCGAAGTCCACAACAAGTATCGAGAGGCGTGTGCGGTAGCCAAGATCGCCCTGGAATCATACAAGGCAAACGGGGATCAAGCGGCATACCTTCAGGCATTCGCGGTAGTTAAGGCTACGGCGGCTGATTTGATTCAGTTGATTGCGCCACTCATTAATCCAAGCAAAGCAGCCAAACTCCAAACAGATCTATCCAAAGCGACTAAAATATGAGCGATGAACAAGGTCCAAGGTCTACAAAGCTAGAGCTAATCTCTCAGCTTGCAGGATTGCTTCTAAAATACGGTCCAGATGTCGCCTTGGCATTCGCTAAGATGTTCAAGGGTGGAGCGACCATTGATGACGCGATTGCTGCTTTGGAACTAGCCAAGACTAAGACGGCAGAGCAATATCTGGCGGAAGCCAAGGCAGCATTGGCAGTTCAGGCAGTGAATCCTTAAATGCCCGCAAATGATAATGTCAGGTGGGCAGACGGCACATTGGATTTCTCTCTTGGGGTTGATTCAAACCGTCCTCCCACTCTTGTCTCTGCCAACAATCCAGGTGGATTGCCGCGTAATGCCTTGGGATGGGCTGATAATGCGGCGGTGCGTGGCGGTGGCGTGATTCAGCGGTATGCGTGGCAACCGATAACGACTGTCCACGACTCCACGGGACTTTATCAAGGTGGCATCATGTACGAGCAGGCTAATGGCTTGCCATACCTTGTCGTTGCGATTTCGGGTCGGTTCTATCGCATTCGACTCGACACAGATAACTCCATAGATGACATAACGGGTCCGGTCGTATTTCCTCCAACGGAACCACTTTACCACTTCGTTCAAGGCGAGGAATTCATGGTGGTTCAGGCGGGTGATAATACGACTCTCCCATTGTTCTTTGATGGAACAACTACGCGGCAAAGCGTTGGGTTGGGAGTCGCTGCGCCTTTAAGAGAACTCCCCGCTGCTGGTCCGATGGTCTACTATCAAGGAAGAATATGGTATGCGTATTACCGAAGTTACACTGCGGGGGATATTGTGGGTGGACCAAGCGGTACAGCTCCTTACTTCCTACGCGATTCGGTCTTGAAAGTGACAGAGAACCCGCTGGCTATAGGCGGGGACGGTTTTGCGGTTCCGACGCAGGCAGGAAACATCAGGGCATTGCAATACGCGGCAAACCTCGATACCGCGCTCGGTGAAGGCACGCTTTACGTGTTCACCAGAAAGCAGGTTTATGCTCTGGACGTGCCTATTAGCCGAGAGGCATGGTCTAAGGCGGCTGATGGCCCTGGCAACTACGGAACGCCTAACCAGAGGGTTGTACAGCGCAATAACGGTGGTTGTAGTGATAGATCGGTAGTGGCAGTCAATGGCGACCTATTCTATCAGGCGTTGACCCCTTCCATAAACTCCCTATTCACCGCTTTACGCTACTTCAATCAATGGGGTAACAAGCCGATTTCTGCCAACATCGACCGCGCTCTCCGATTCAATAACCGTGGACTCATGGTGTACTCGAGTGGGATTGAGTACGATAACTACCTGCTACAAGCGATTTTGCCGGAACAAGTGCCTCAAGGGGTGGTTCACAAGGCGATTGCCCCTCTGGATTTCGACCCGATTTCGACTCTTGGCCAAGATAGTCCTCCAGCATGGTCTGGACTCTGGGAAGGCTTGGACATTCTCCAGATGTTCAACGGCGACTTTGGTGGGCGTGAACGCGCCTTTGCCATGACGGTTAGCCGCGTGGATCAATCCATTCAGCTCTGGGAGTTGACCAACGACACTCGATTCGAGAACGGCGACGAACGGGTATCGTGGCTGATAGAGACTCCAGCTTGGACTTGGCAACGGGAATTCGACCTTAAATGGCTGGATGGAGGAGAGATTTGGCTGGATCGCATCTATGGAACCGTTGACGGCATAGTTGAATACCGTGTAGACGGAAACCCATGCTGGCAATTCTGGCACGCCTTCCGTGACTGCAAGGCCAGAAACTCTTGCGAGGATGCGGTGGATCCCGTGTGCTATCCACAACAGGAATATGCCGAAGGCGACAAGTTTCCCGTCACCCTCCCTAAACCGCCAACTCCTCCTTGCTACGAGAACAACCATAGGCCAATGACCCTTGGACACCAATTCCAAGTGCGGATTAAGATCAAGGGATGGTGTCGAATTCGCGGTATCATCGTCTACGCTTTGCCATACGTAAAGCAGCCTTTCGAGAACCTTGAGACTCCACCGGGACCTTTTACGGAAATCCAGCAATCAGTCATATCAGCTAACAGCCCTGCATTCTAATGCTCATCGACGGCGACAGATTAAAAGTGGTCAATGCTCCGATAGCGCGAACCAAGTTGGGCAGCGCAACGGGGCAAGATGTCACTTTCCTGCAAATCGCTTTGGCGGCTGAAGTGGCGGCTAGAACAGCGGCAGATGCGGCATTATCAGCGTCTATAGCGGCTGAAACAGCGGCACGGGCAGCAGCCGATGCAGCTTTGGCGGCGGATATAGCAACGGAGGCAGCGGCCAGAATCGCAGCCGATAACGCATTGGATTCTGATATTTCAGATGAAACAGCAGCCAGAATAGCAGCAGTCTCAGCAGAGGAAGCAGCCAGAATAGCCGCAGACGGTGTATTGACTTCCGATTTAGCGCAAGAAGTCTTGGACAGGATAGCCGCAGATACCGTACTAACAAACGATCTAGCTACGGAAACCTCAGAACGTATAGCGGCTGATAACGCTATAATAGCCGGAATAGTCCGTGGAACAGTGGCAATCGGAAACGCTGCAACATCTGGTAGCGTAACTGGTCTTGCGCTTGCATACACTCCCGCATCAGTATCCGCGACAGTCATATCACCTGTTGGCGGGTTGACCTTGTTTGCATCACTAGAAGGCGATCCGACAACAGACGGATTTGATTTCCTGGTGGGACCGGTGGCTACCGACAGTGCGGATTACAAACTGGCTTATATTTTGAAACAGTGATTCAAACGTGTCCAAATCGTATCGACTGCGAATCAGCCCTTCTCACGAATTACTCGTCAGAAGGAGCAGAGCCGTTTCCGCCGTATTACTCGGTGGTATTTCCGAATCCAGAGAATCCGATTGATCGTCAGTGGCAGATGGCGGGTTGCGTGTATGTTTGCGTTTCCTACGTATCGCAGCAGGAAGCGGATTTGTGCGCCTTGAGGCAATCTGTCTTGTGCACCAATCCACCGGGAGAGGAAGTATGGTATTCCGCTGAAGCTACCTGTTGTTCCCCGTGTCCTGGTGGTGAAGGTGAATATTGTTACACTGTTCCAGCTGGAATGTTCATCGCCAAGACGTTTGCTGAAGCAGAGGCGCAAGCGCAAGCGTATGCGTGTCAGCAGGCGATAAACACTCAGGTCTGTTTCAATAACCCGAATTGCCCTGATTGCATTCCTGTTCCGCCTCCACCGAATCCACCAAATCAACCTCCGAATCCTCCGGTAACACCGAATTCCACCCTAGGAAATCTTCCTAGATGTGCCTGCCTTGGTGTTCACTACTCCGGAAGCATTGAAGCCAACGGTTCGGTTGGAGTTGAGTCATGGGCAGTAGTTGGGAATATTCCTCCAGGATTAACCTTCGTTGGAGTTGGAACCGGAGCAATAATCGTTGGCACTCCGACAGTAAGCGGAACATACTCATTTCAGGTAATTGCCTATCAGATAGGCGGTAGTTATTCCACTAGGATTTTCACCATTCAGGTCTTGGAAGTCACTACTACAGCTTTACCCAATTTTGTCATAGGAACCCCATACAGCTATCAACTAGCTGCCTTTGGAGGTTCCGGCAATTATACTTGGAGTGTCGCCACTGGAACATTGCCTGACGGATTAGACCTGTCTCAGACTGGTCTTATCTCAGGTACACCCACAGCATTTGCTACAGGCGGCACTCTGACTTTCGAAGTTCGAGATATAACGTGTGAGAATGCGGAAAGAATCACGCTTACCCCAAGAGTCGCACTGGACGCAGTAAGCACAACTACAGTTAAGACTGAAAGAGGGTTTCGCGAGTACACTACCGTTCTGGATACTGGAACACTGTATAAGCGAGTGGACTACGCCGGAAGCATGGAGCAAATTGCTTTCCCGAATTTCAATTCAGATCCAGCCGTAGATGCGACTCAATGCGGTGGAATGCAGCTCATTTACAGCGGATACGACCAAATTGATAACAGCGGAAACATCCTGTTCAGGCATCGCAAGGACATGATGGTGATGTGCGCGGCGAGTCAGCCTAGTCTTTTTGAGGCTGATGCCGATACGAGTCTTATTACGCCAATTTACAGCCCTCCGGCATTGTATGGCTATTGCTGGCCTGATGATCCAGACAGTTGTTCCACATGCGACACCGACGAAATCAATTGGAGCTTGCTTCGTGACGATGCCACATTTGGGGCCATTGATTATCCGAACAACATGGTTTGGAATGAATCAAATGTAAGCAAGACTGACACACTATTAACCTATGCCGGAAATGCCAATCTTACAGGTGGTGTAATTCTGAATCCTACGACACAAGGATTCCCGATAAACACAGGAAATAACACCTACGCTCAAGCTTTCCCATTCGTAAGGCTTTCATCTAGCGGTGGATTCTCCGCTACTCTAAGCGAACCCTACACCGATGCCGATGCCGAGGCGACAAAGGTTGTCTATACCGGCACATCGAAAACGGCTGAGAACCATCCGAATTATCAGATAACAGGTGCCAACAATTTCATAACCAGACGAAGCAGGACTACCGATGTTGCTTTCACAATCACTTGCACCCGATTGATCGTTGGTAGGGATTACCAAGTGACCTACGAACTATTCACTTCCGCAGGAGTAGAAACAGAGGTTGAGATTGATTTCACAGCCGACGATACCACCCATGTTATAAACGGGATTGTTCCACCTCCAGATTTGAACGCTAACATAACTGTCAGAAACGCGAGAATCCGATACGCCTGATATGGGGTGCTTTAAAGAATTATCTATAGCAGAAGATGCCGCAGCACTACCGTATGCCTATTACAAGTGCGATGAACCTGCGGGTTCTTTGGTTGCTGTTGACTCAATAGCCGGTTTCGATCTTGTGACCGTAAACCCGATTGTTAAGTGGCCAACGGCAAAGATTGGAACTGCATTTTTTGATCCGTTATTGAATTTGCAGGATTCAATAGCAAGCACGCATTGGGATTTTGCGGCTACCGGATTCACAGTCAGACTTTGGTTTGAACTGAACACTGTTCCTGTCTCAAATGCCTTTTTCATTCTAAACGTAAATTCTTCTCCATCTAATATCACTCAATGGGATCTTACGTTGCAATCCAGCTTGGTTCCGTCATTCCGGCAATTTCCACGATTCAGAATTGTCCTAAATGGTATATCGTCATTCGTTGATGGTCCTGATTTGACCGACACAACTGCCTTTCACCGTTTGATGTGCGGTTGGGAGAAGGGTGTTGGGGTTTGGATCAAGTTCGATAACGACGCCACTATTTCGGTTGCTAACACAGACCCTTCTCTAAATGGTGGAAATTTGACTAAGTTTTTTCTTGGTCCGACAAACGAACCGCAGGCAATGGGTATTGACGAGGTTGGAATTTGGAACCGGACTCTTACGGCTGCGGAGATTCTTGCAGATTGGAATGGCGGTGCAGGTGTAACATATCCTTAAATACTGAATTTATGGAACGCTCTAGACTTTACGATTTGAGGGTAAGCGGATTCCCGCTCGCTATGGGAATGTGCGATACTGACATACCACGCATTGCAGCAGCGGCTAACGAGGCACAGCAACGCTTACTCACCGACCCATTGGCTCCTGACGAAGGCTGGTACGGTGGCTACGCTCAATACGCTTTCACCGTTGCCTCACCTTTCGACTACATCACGGCACCCCGAGAGGTTGCGCGAATCATCTCCATGACAGCCTGCAAGAAGCCCATGAAGATACGGAACCAGTTCTTCGAGTTCCTTGATTTCGGTATCGGAAATCAGCCTTCAGGTTGCGGAAACAGTCAGAGATGCGGGCAGCAGTTTCAGACTTATGAGCGCGACAACGTACCGACTATCAATACCTTTGTGGCAGGTAATACTATTCGCGCGTACCCGCTCGATTCCCGTGACGTGGGAAAGCGAAGTCTCATTCAAGGTACAGATTCAAACGACAAAACCATCTACGGAACCAGTGTCCTTACCGGCAAGCCGATCCTTGGAGAGACAATCAGCTTGGATATACCGTTCGTAGACACGTCGAATGATTTCAACAGCGTGCTCTCCATCCAGAAGGAACCGACCGTTGGCGATGTGGTTTACTATCAGGTAGACCAAGTGACAGGTGCGGAAACCCCGTTGCACACGATGCAAGCGACGGAACAGACGGGTCAATATCGCCGTTACTTCCTTAACGGACTCAAGAATACATGCTGCCAATCTCCGACTCAGCAGGTTCTAGCCTTGTGCAAGCTCGACTTCGTTCCTGTTCAAAGCGACCAAGATTACCTTCTCATTCAGAGCATTCCTGCGCTTATCGAGGAAGGGATGGCGGTGCGCTATTCCCGAATGGACACTCCCGGTAGTCAGCAAATGGCGCAGTCAAAGCACGCCAATGCGCTCCGATTGCTATTTGGTCAGCTTGATCATTTCCTTGGCAAATTCCAAACGGCGATTACTGTCCCGATATTCGGGTCAGATAGACTTAGATTCCAAGCGCAATAGAGTATGCCTAAACCAATTCAACCTCCTGCACCCGCTTACGGTTCGCCTGAATGGAAGGCTGAACGCGCTAGAATGGTTGGCACTCCCGAATGGAAGGCGGCGCATAATTACCAGCAAGAGACATCGGGCCATAGTGGTCAATCTGGCGGATTTATTCCAGCAAGCCAATTCGGTGTATTTACTCCTGCCGGTCAGACTCTCACCACAGCACAGAAGCAATTGCAGAATCCTCTATACAATCCACTTTACGATCCCGGTTCGGCTGAATATAAGTCAAATCTTGAGCAAATGAATCAGCCAAGACCGCGTGTTCAGAATCCATTGGTTCAGCCTCCGAATGCGCCTGTTGCTACTCCGCAGATCCCGCAATTGCAACAACAGCCACAGACAGCCGTTGCTCCACAACAGCAATCATCCCCGAAGATTACTTTGCCGCAGCAATTCCAGCAGAACTACAACAACGCACCCGGAATCACCCCGCCAGCCAATCAGGGCATCAAGATGCCTGACATCAGCAAGCAGGGTTTTGGTGGGGGTAATAACTGGAATGACTTTCTCACCGTAGCTTACAACCGAAATTCGAGGTAACTATGCCGCCGATTATTCAAATTCCGACTCAGCAAGAATTGCTCAATATAAGGAATAGCCCGACGAATCTGTTGGCTATGTATCAAGCGGCACAGCAGCCTAGGTTGCCAATGGGCATACCAACGACTCCCGGCGTAGCGGCTACAACCCCAGGCGCGGCGGTTAGCTCATTACCTGGATATACGTCTGCCACGCCAACGGCACTCCCGAGACAAATCACACCGACACTAGTTCCGCAACCTACACCGATTGATTTACCGTCTGTCCCTCAGAACGATCCTCAGTGGATTTCAGCCATGACGGAGATGGTGAATCAGTTGAACATGCAGGCTCAGGGTGCGGCTAATGCGGCAAGGATACCGGGAGCAATGGGGCTGGAATCTCAAAGCTCTGGGAACATAAGCAATGCGTTATCCGGTCAGTTGCCAGCCGATGTAATCAATCAGATCGGTCAGCGTTCAGCGGAACGTGGTGTGATGACCGGAAACCCCTACGGAGCCAGCACAAGCGCGGATTATCTCAAAGCGATTGGCCTTAACAGTCTTCAGCTAATGGGGACAGGTCAGGATTGGCTTTCTGCTGCATTGGCTCGTAATCCCGCTGCCCCTATCTTCGATCCTTCAAAGCTAATCATGACTCCCGCGCAACAAGGTGAATTTGCTTTGAACAGGGCTAACCTTGCGCTGAACCAGCAACGAGCCGGAACTGACATTTGGAACATGAACGCCAATCGGGAGTTCGAAGCCGCATCGCAGAATGCACGAAACCAGATGGAAGTGGAAAACTCCAATGCCCAACGCAAATTGCAGTCAGATTTGGCGAATGCGAGCAACCAACTGGAGCGCGACAGGCTTGTGTGGCAATTCGAACAGAACAGGCTTCAGCGGGAACAGGCGTTGCAACTTGCTCTACTGGATCGCCAAAGGCGGCTAGGAGGTGGCGGTGGTGGCGGTAATTACGGTGGTGGAGGTGGTGGTGGTTTTCGTCCAGCAACGAATTGGGGCGGTGGCGGTGCACCAACATCTACAGCCAGCCCTACCCCATTAACAACTCCTTGGCATTTGCCCTACAGTCTGGATCAATCAGTTCCAAATTATCCAGACACCGTGCAACCTGGAATGGATTACGGCGGCGGATTTGACCAACCGGGGCAGAATTACAATCCAGACATGGGATTCCTTGGCGGTGGATCATTGGGTGGTGGAATCAACACCGAAGGCATGTCCCAAGACGAACTCGATTGGCTTTACAACGTAGGAGGAGGCTAGAACTATGGCTATCGGCTACACAGGATCTAACGGTAACGAGACTGCGTTTGAATACACGCCAGTTGACCCGCAAGACGACATGATGCGGCAGTTGGCGCAACAGTCTCAACAAGCCTTTTACCCTCCCCCGCCGCAGCCTCGTGGACCTACACCGTATTGGGAGAATCCTGAAACCTATTACCCGCAACAGCAGCAGATCGACCCGATAGCGCAAGCCAAGGCTGCAACGATGGCCGCACAGAAGTTCATCGCGTTTCGAGGCTACCAGAGCGACCTCAAAGAAGGCATGGCGGCGGCTGATGCTTTTGCCAAGTGGGGACCTATGCTTGTGGCGGATACTTCTCTTGCTCCGGCAATGAAGGCGATGCAGCCACAGCCTAATTACACGTATGACCAAGCTCACAATGCTTGGACTTCACCGGGACAAAAGCCAGTATTGGGTAAACCTATAGTTGAGGCTCCACGATGGATTCCAGCCAATCCAGAAACGGGTGAACCTGCCCATTACGAAAGCGGTGGCAAAGCGCAATTCCCTCCAACCCCAAAGGCTCCATCGGCACCGAAGCTAGATCAGATAACTATGGCTGATTACAATGACGCTCGAAAGGAGTTCACTACTGCGCTTAAGGAATACAACAAGGAAGACAATTCAGAAGAAATTAAGCTGGATGCCAGAAAGCGCATGGATGCAGCGAAAATCAGGATGAACAACATTTCCAACAGGGGACAGCAATCGGCATTATCGTCACCCGCTGCACCTGCACCGAAACAGCCAAGCGCACCGACAGCACCTGTAGTTATTCGCTTGACCAAAGATGGCAAGAAGGCAGAGTTCGACGCAGCGACCAAGAAGTTCTTGCGATATGCCGAATGATCCGACATGGGAGGACACGCTTGAAGTTCCAACGTGGGAAGATACTAGGCCAACGGAACAGGACTTCCGCCGTGACGAACTAGCCAAGCAGACGTTTGAAGCGCGGATTGAGGGGGAACAGGCTAAGGCGTTGTCTGGATTGGCAGACATTGGAACTGAAGCATCAAAGGCTATCGTTCGTGCGTTTTCTCACGTTGACCCAACTGGATTTTCTCAAGGTTTGATGCAGCAATACGGCGTAGAACCTACGCATGTAATCCCGCCTGAATTTGTTAAGTCGGACGTAGAAGCAGTCTCGCAATTTGCCCGTGAAGGTCTTGGCAACCTTGGGATACCCACTGAAGCCATACTTCCAGAGCAATACCGTAAACCCGTGGAGGAGTTCGCAGCCGAGAACATAGCGGCACTGCCCGAGATGGCACCGTTGATGGCGGCTGGCGTTGCCGATCCCCGTGGCGTAGGCAGGCTATTCCAAGCCCAGATGCTTCAAGGCGTGCCAGAGTCAGCGCGGCAAGCTGTAGTGGCTGAAACGCCAGAGGAACGCATTAAGGCAGGATTAGGCGCAGCAATGGGCGTTGCTTTCCCTGCTTTAATAGAGGGTCACTTGCGCCAACCGTCTGTTCCAATACCCGACTTCGTAGGCAGACAACTCGAAATGCAGCGTGGCGCACTCCCACCCCGAGGCGAAACCGCCGCACCCATCGAGCGAGTCACCCCAGAACAAGCTGCACTCGCAGCCGAACGGATGAGCGCACCGTTTGAGGGTGAACTTCCAAAGTTTGAGGAAACCACGCCGATAGCTGTTGAGGCTCCGGTAAAGAGTCGCGCCCAATTACTAGCCGAAGAAGTTGAAGCCGCACGCGAGGCAGCAGATGCAGCATTCAAAGCAAAGCAATCGGGAGTTCAGGTTAAGCCGACAACCACGCTTCCAAAGCTAGTCGAGACTCTTGGGCGCGATGAAGTCGCAGGATTGGTAGACCAATGGGAACAAGGCGCAGAGCTTCATCCTGATGGTAAATCCATTACCGTATACGCAGATCCACGCAATCAAACCGGCAAGATGCGCGGAAAGACGAAAGACTTTCTAAGCTGGTACGAAGAACAGAAGGCAAAACCCACCCCCACAGCCCTACCGGAAGGCGAGCAGGTTGCTCCTCCGACGACTGCCACGGAGATTAAAGCGACGGAAGGTGTTAGCGCACCTCCCGAGCAGCCAGCATTAGAGACTGTTGCGCCGAAAGGGGAAGTGAAAGGTGTCGCGCCGGAGGCTAAACCGCCTGGAGTTCTAACGTCGAAGATTTGGAAGCCTGAAATCCTGACGGCTTTAGAAGAAGCAAAGAAAGAACAATCTCAAATTGATCGCTCATACGCCCCTGAATCCGAATTTCTTAAAGGGCGTAAAATGGTACTTCAAACTTGGCTTCAAAACAGATTGTCCATGGGAACACAGGCGGCGATTAAAGAAGTGGATAACCTTGTAAAATCAAAGCCAACCCTGATTCAAGATTTGATGGATGGCAAAACAGTCTCAGGATCTAAAGTAACCAACGCCTACATACCCAATAGCACCATGCTTAAATTAGGGTACGAAAAAGAGGGTAGGTATTGGAAACGTCCAGAAGCCAAACCCGAACCGCAACCAATTGGTCAAGGACCCGGCGCAAGAACCGGAGTCACTGTTGAGGCACCGGAGAGTTATTCTGGGACAGCACTGAAGAATGCCGTGGCTGACATTGAGCGTGCCGGATGGGGATTACGTGAGGCACCGGAACACTTACGCAAATCCATTCCAGAAGCGTGGATACGCGCAGGTAGAACGCTTGAGCGCGATGTTAATGCAGGTCAAAAGCTAGTGGATGAACTAGTAGCCGATCCGCAAGGCAGAGGGTTAAGCGTTGATGAATCCGCTTTGCTCCTACGCCACAAGCTAACTCTGGCTAACGAGATGAACGCGGCGGCTGAAGGCATTCACACCGCCAAGACCCCATTGGATAAGGCGAAAGCTGAAGCCTATTACGATTGGGCGCATGAGAAAATGCTTATCATGTTGGATGCCATTAAGAATCGTGGCACAGCATGGGGGCAGGAAGGTCGTTGGCGGCAAGTCATGGCGCGAGAAGATTTCTCGTTGGCTACGCTGATTACGCATCGGGAGAAGGTGCTCGGTAAAAAACTGGAACCAGGGAGTCCCGAATACAACGAGGTTAAGGCGCACGCTGACAAGCTTCAGGCACTCAACACCGCACTGGAAGAACGAGTAGCCAAGGTGCAGGCTGACTTCGAAGCATCAGAAGTGCGTAGGGCAATGGCTGAAGCAGAGGCTACCAAGAACATGGAATTGCCGTATCACCCGCGCATTATCGAGCTGGCTGAAGGTTACGCTAAGAAATGGGATGCGAAGGGTGCAAAGGCTTTGGAGAACCTCAAGGCAATGTTCGGCGAAGGTCAGGCATTTTCAGGTGCTCCCGTATCTCCCGCGATGCTTGATCAGGCTATCATCTATGGCACTTCGAAGATGGTACGCGGTGCGGTGGATCTAGCCAAGTGGACTGATACGATGGTGAAGGATTTGGGTGAAGGATTTCGCAAGCACGCCGCACAAGTGTTCAACGCTTCCAAGGCAGCTTTCGAGAAAGACGTAAACGCGGATCTAGGAAGGAAAGGGCAAGCGACGGTTCAGCGTGTCAAAAGTGCTCTCAAAGCCGAAGTTGGCACTGAAGGCATTCTTAAGAAGATCGCCCGTAAAGCGGAAGGCACACCCGAAGGCAAGCTGCCGAACATAAACTATTACTTGCGTCAACTTGGGCGACGATACGCGGCTGAAGGAATCAAAGAGGAAGGTCCGTTCATTGACCGGATGACTGCCGATGTTAATACGGTTCTGCCTGACCTGACGCGCAATGACGTAAGGGCTATTTTCGGTGGATACGCTGAAGATGTAAGGGCGTTATCTAAAGAGCCAGTGGAATTCATCTTGCGCGATATGCGGGGGCAATCCCAGGAACTTCACAAGCTGGATTTGCTCAAGCAGAAGATCATGCCGCCGAAGTTGCAGGAGCGTGCTACGCCGTCCGATATACAGCGGCAACTACGCAAGCAGGTTGAGGCCGAGAAGCGCACGGGTGGATTTGCACCGCCAGATCCAGAAGCACAACTGCGATCCGCAATGCAATCGGCTGAGACACGGTTGACCAATCAGATAACCGACTTGCAGCGTGAGATTGATGCTGGCCAGAGAACGGTTACCCAAAAGAAGGCACCATTGCAGAGTGAAAAGCTGGATGCTTTGCGAAAGCAACGTGATGCCCTAAAAGAGACTCATGATAGAGTATTCAAGAAACCGGATCTAACTGATTCCGAACGCCTTGATATTTGGAAAGAGCATGTAAAGGAACAGATCGCAGAGTTGCAAGACAGGCGGAAGCGCGGCGATTTCCAAGTAAGGAAAAAGCTTGATACTCTGAAATACGACAACGAGGCTATTGAATTGCAGTTCCAAAAGGACGTTGAAATGAACGCTCTTAAAGAAATGCGCCATGACGATGAGATGTCCAAGAGAACAACGCCGCAAGTTGTTAAAGATTCCGCCACAATGACAGCGAGATTCATGCACATGGCTTTAGCTGGTGGTGAGTTCTCAGCCGTATTCAAGCAGGGTGCAACCGGCACATTCGGTAGACCGATAATGACGGCAAGGAACTTCGTCAAGTCGCTCAAACCGTTCTGGAGTGAGGAAGCTCATTTCAGGGTAAAGCACGACATTCTTACCCGTGATAATGCGCCCGACTATAGGGGGAGATTGGAGTTCACAGACATAAATGGGCGACTCAGTAACATGGAAGAAGTTTACATGTTTAAGATGGCCAAGTGGATGAAGGGTATTCCAGGACTAAGCCACTACGTCAAATACATGGACATGTTCCAACGGTCTTTCACTTCATTTCTTAATCTCATGCGTGCCGATACGTTCGATGCGATGAAGCGGGAATACGGTAGCGCACCAGAAACGATGGATGCCATTGCGAACTATATCAACGTGGCTACCGGCAGAGGGTCAAAGTCTACAGCAAGATTTGGAGGTGGAATGGCTAATGCTGTGTTCTTTGCGCCCCGATGGTCAATAAGCCGGTTTCAATATTTGCTAGGCCAACCGATTATCGCAGCAGGTAAGGGCAATCGTCAGATGATAGTGAACCAGTATGCGAGAACTCTAGTTGGCTTAGGTTCCGTTTACGCTTTTGGATTGGCCGCTGGCGGAACAGTGGAATGGAAAGACCCTCGTTCTAGTTTATGGGGAAAGATTCAACTTGGCGGAAGGGTGATTGATCCGCTATTCGGTCTTGCGCCTGTGATGCGTATTATGGCGCAGCTCATTACCGGAACAAGAAAGAACTCCAAAGGCCAGATTCGACCAGTGCGAGAGAGTTTTAGATTGCCAGTACAAGGCTCACAGAAACCCGGTCCGTTTGATCCGTCAGGCGCAGAATTAATCGGTAGATTCGCATGGAGCAAACTCGCTCCCGCACCTGAAACATTCGTTGCTGCTACAAGCGGAGAGAATGTCATAGGTGAGAAATTTCAGATAGGCAAGAGACTCGCCGCATCCGTCACCCCGATTACCTATAAGGACATCATTGTAGCCTTGAAAGAACAAGGATTAGAACCCGCGACCGCGATTGACCTAATGGCGATTTGGGGACTTGGCTCTTACATTCCAGACAAACCCAAACAACCCAACTGGTAATATGCCGTTACTCAAGGGCAAGTCGAAGCGTGTCATAAGTGAAAATATCCGCCGTGAAATGCACGCGGGAAAGAAACAGTCTCAGGCAATCGCAATCGCCATGTCCAAGGCAGGCAGGACCAAAGACCCGAGGAAGCGGAAGTTTTATTAAGCATATTTCTGCTATTTTCTGTTGACAGCCTATTTGGTGTGTGGTTTACTGCCCACATGCCAAAGAAAAGTTCATCGAAATTTAAGACGGTAAATATTCGCACAGAGATTCACAAAAACATCAAAGACTATTGCACTAAGAAGGGTTACAAGGTGCAGTACTTCATTGAGCATTCCGCAAGCAAGATTATCGCGTTGGAGAACATTGGAGCGGTAAGCCTTCGGGATTAACAACTTTTATGGCGAGTCGCTTCAAACCCTCATCCACTGAGGTCAAATTCCCTCTGCTGACATAACGACTCGCCATTTTAAACTTAAACCACCAAATGAGTTTTACAATACATCAGGCGACACGTGAAAGCGTTAAAGCATTAGTGGGTTTCTACGCGAAATCCGGCGCAGGTAAGACACATTCCGCGTTACTCATGATGCGCGGATTGGTTGGGCCTAAAGGGAAAATTGGAGTTGTGGACACCGAGAACCGTAGGAGTAGCATTTTCGCTGACGTGATTCCTGGTGGGTTCTCAATCGTTGATCTGGACCCTCCATTTACGGCTGAACGCTATTGGGAGGCGTTGGATGTTATAGAGAAAAACTGCGACGGTATTGTTGTGGATTCATTCTCGCACGTTTGGGCAGGAGAGGGCGGCTTGCTTGACCAGCACGAAGCCGAACTAGAACGTATGGCTGGCAGTGATTGGAAGAAGCGTGAAGCCTGCAAGATGACTGCTTGGATTCGGCCAAAGCAGGCGCACAAGCGTCTAGTTGAGCGCATCCTACGATTGCCCAAGCCGCTTATAGTGTGCATGAGAGGTGAGGAAAAAACGCACATCGAAAAGGCGAACGGTAAAACTGAAGTTTGGACTGACAAGTATTGTTCCCCAATCGGTGACCCGCGGTTCATCTTCGAACTCTTGATCCACGCCGAGTGCATCGCAAAGGAAAACGATCAAGGCCACATGGTAGGGGGCTACTTGAGACTCACAAAGGTTAGCCGAACGGAAATCATACCACTACTCCCTGGACCTGATGAGCAGGTAGGGATTAAGCATGGTGAGGCTTTGGCGCAATGGTGCGCCGGAACGCCTGCGAAGTCTGTAACTCCAAAGGTTACATCATCAATGTTGCAATTTGATGAAGGGGTAAACAACCCGCCAGAAGTTGTGAAAGAGCAATTGAAGAAAATGTATGCCTCCGGAGAAATTGCCACTCTTAAACGCAAGCTTTGGGATCTGACAGCAAACAACCACTTCGGGTCAAAGGCCAAGCTTAACCAATTTCTTCACGATGAACTTTTCATTCAAGACGATGAAGGATTGGAAACGCTAACCGAACAGCGACTAATTCAAGTCATCGAAGCAATCAACCACAAATTGGAGTCGAAATGATTCGTATCGCTATCGTGACATGTGATTACGGAGCCGCCGCAAATATTGGTGGACCTGTCGTGAACACACTAAAGACATTCGATCTGGAAGCTCCAGAAGTTGAGAAGTTCTTGCTTGAATACGAGATGGCCAAGTCAACGGATAAAAAAGAATCTAAACTTTGGTGGAATCGATCTGTTGCTGGAGTAGAAATAATCAACCACAAACTAACCACCAAATGAACGATAAAGAATTAAGAGAGTTAAACGCTTGGATTGCTGAACATGTGATGGGATGGACAAAATGGACATTCAGTAATGGCTTCACGAAGCACAACTATCTAAATGCATACCCAAAAGAGAGGGCTAACAAATTTCGCACTCCGGGTTGGATTGATGGTATTCCAACCATAGATAATTGGCATAAATACACCACCGATCCATCAGCCGCCATGGACGTGCTCAAGAAGTGCGCGGAGAAACAGGGAGATGATATCGTAATTACTTTCCAAGATGGAACTTGGACCGTGGCTTGGGTGGATTGGAATGCAGAAGAAAGAGCAGATCGGGTAAAGGCACCAACTCTTGAATTAGCGATATGCCTCTATGCCAAGAATGAATTCAGTAAACCGATCACCAAATGAACACGCTAATCGGAGAGCTAAAGAACGTGCTGACGGGTGGAACCGTCATCGGTCCAATTGGACATCCATCGCAATATCGCGACCAAGATTCAAAGCGTGGAGATCCTGACCGCGTAATGGGTCGTGGCGACCTTATGGAATTCTCCCGCTGTCCCGAGCGGTGGGTGAAAGGCTACGAGTCCGAAGAAACCAAGGCAACGGAATGGGGGGATTTGGTTGATGTCTTGTTTCTGACGCCTGACCAGTTCAAGAGCCGGTATGCCGTACAGCCAGCGACTTATCTAACTGACGGAATGGAATGCCCTATATGCAAATCCATAACCACCTCTATAAGCTGCAAAAAGTGTAAGACTCAGCGCGTGCCAATTCGTATCGAAAAGGATTGGAACTCGAATGCCGATGAATGCTCCAATTGGGAATCCGGTCAGGTCGGCAAGACCATCGTGAAGCACAAGCTCTTTGGACCTGCCTGTGACGCTGTGAGGGTGCTTAATGAGTATCCTGGGCTGAAAGAGCTAAAGGAAGGCTCTGAATGCCAAGTAATGGCTACAGCGAGCTACCAGGATGAAGAAACGGGGATTGTGGTGCCTCTCAAGATCCTGATTGACCTGTTGCCTGACAAGACTAGCCCGTGGGGGAAGTGGATCATTGACTTAAAGACCACTGACTCTGCGGCAATGCGACCTTGGCGTTCCAAGGTTTTCAAGTTTAACTACGATGCCCAAGCAGCCTTCTACCTTGACGTATGGGAAGCCGCTACAGGCGAGGACCGGCAGGACTTCAAGCACATCGTCCAAGAGTCCTACAGCCCCTATCAGACTCAATTACGCCTCGTTTCCGCCGAGTTCCTAGAGATCGGGCGCATGAAATATCAGAAGGCGTTGGAATTCTACTGCGCGTGCCTATCGTCTGGTGTTTGGCCTGGATACGACTGCGAATGCCGAACAATCGACGGTTGGCAGCTAACCGAACCTGAACCTTGGATGGTGCAATGAATAAACGATGGTTAATCTGGAGCCTTGAGCACGATGCTTGGTGGAATCCAAACTCGATGGGTTACACACAGGAACGATCAAAGGCTGGACGATACGATTTAAACGAGGCTTTAGTGATTGTTCACAACGCAAACTTTCGATGTGGAAATAAGCCAAATGAAGCCTTAGTTCCCCTTGACCCCGTGACCGATTTGTGAGGTAATTGGCTTGCCGTGTAAACAGTAATTGTTTACAATATTCAGAAGTTATGAGCAACGGATACTGCAAACTTTTCACCGATATTGTCACCTCAACTATTTGGCAAAGGCCGAATGCGTGTCGGGTTCTCTGGGTAACCATGCTTGCCCTTAAGGACGAAACCAACATCTGTAGAGCCACTGTGCCAGCACTTGCGAAAATATGTGATATTACGATAGATGAGTGTGAATCATACCTACAGGAATTCCAGTCACCGGACGAACATTCACGGTCCCAGGAATACAAAGGAAGGCGCATAGAACGGGTTGACGGTGGCTGGCATATTCTGAATGGCCAGAAGTATCGTGACATGCTGCGAGGTCAAGAAAGACGCGACTATATACGCGGAAAAGTGGCCGAACATCGAAAACGTGTAAACAAAAGTAAACACGGTAATCAATGTAAACCGATAGCAGAAGCAGAAGCAGAAGTACAAGCAATACCAGAGAAGCTTCGGTGTAATGAGGAGTTTCTTAGGAAGTGGGAAACATGGCAGTCTGTCCGAACTGCAAAGAAATCATGCAAAGATTTTCCGCAATTGTTTCAAGAACAGCTTGATTGGTTAGGTGGATTCGCCGTTCCTGTAGCTATCGAGATTCTTGCTCAGTCCATACGAAACGATTGGCAGGGACTATTCCCGCCCAAGACAAACGGAAACCACCAGACTGATAACGGCAAACTTGCCCCAATCGACAAGGCGATACTCCAGAAGGAAAAGGATTTGATAATTGCTAGGCTAAACACTTTACGCAGTCAATACGATGGACATCAAACTTGGTCAGAGAAAGATCGGCTTGAAGCGGTAAAATTGAAAACAAAACTCTCAGAAATAAACAGTCAACTCGGTTGCCTTTTATGAAAACTTCTGAAGAATGGGTTCGTGAGTTTTACGATTTTGATCATACCCGTGAATCCACGATCAAAAAACTTAGAGATTTCGTATCTGAAATCCAATCCGATGCCTTCCACGCTGGACAGTTGATGGGTCTGGATGATGCAAGATCTATCGTGGAGCAGTGGAGTCCATCGGAAACATCTCCATGTGGCAGATCGGTTAAGGAAATATCAATCATGCGAGAATCTTTGGAAAAGAAATGAAAACCCTCTCCTGCACCTGCCGAGTGTGTGGAAATTCAATCAGCCTTCAAATCGATGAGTCGGAATTCTTTACAGATGAGAAGCTGGTCGAAATGGCAACGTGTGATCGCTGCTACGACTCCCACGACCAGCAGGAACGCGACCGGATAGCGAAATATCACAAGGCTATAGAACGCGAGTGCCAGGAACCGAAGCAATACAAGAAACCTTACGCTGATTGATATGAAGGTCCTTGTAGCTTGTGAATGTTCAGGGATAGTGCGTGATGCTTTCCGGGCATTGGGGCATGATGCGTGGTCTTGCGATTTCATGCCGTGCGAACGCGATCCCGAATGGCACCTTGAAGGTGATGCGCTATATGCAATCAGCGATAACAATGGATTCTATTTCAGGAAATTGAAAGGCCACATTGAATGGGACATGCTTATTGCCCATCCTCCTTGTGACTTCCTTTCCGGCAGCGGTAATCGTTGGCTTTACGAGGAATGCTCCAGAGGTACACCGGAGCAACGGATAGCAGACCCAAGACCGCATCCATACGTCACTAAACGGGTTGGCCAATACTCACAGATAGTTCAACCTTGGTGGTTTGGGGATAAAGCTACAAAAGGAACCTGCCTATGGCTAAAAGGACTTCCTCCACTCATGGCTACCATCATTGAGAATGGTGCCGACAGGAAACCGCTTTGCCATAGAGAAGGACCTGGGCCTAAAAGGAAAACCAATCGCAGCCGAACGTATCCGGGCATGGCCGCTGCCATGGCTAAACAATGGGGAAGCTATTGATATGGTATCATGGACCACAGCCGATCAGAACGCCTACGAAGCACGTTTACGGGCAAGTAAAGAACGCCTTGAAGTGCTGGAGGGGTGCGAAAAGGAGTCGGAACTCCACCAGCAGATTGTGGAACTATGCCGCGCAAGAGGCTACTTGGCCTTTCACGGGTCTATGGCTCACCAGACATTCAGGACTGAGGGGGAGCCGGATTTCCAGATATGCCTTCCCAATGGTCGATTCCTAATGGTTGAATGCAAGACTAGAACCGGCAAACTTTCACCCGCCCAACAAGCAATCCACGCATGGGCCGCACGGCTTAACCACAAAATCCACACGGTCAGATCGTACGAAGAATTCCTTAATCTCATAAACCACCAATGACCACCCAAGAATGCCAAGCTTTAGTCCAATCAGCTATCCGTAGGGGGCTAGCAAAACTCAAAGAGCCAGTGATAGCACCAGCCAAGACCTCAAAGTATCACAACGACCTCCAGCGTAGGCGCAGGCAGGAGAATATAGCCAATGGTTTAACCACGGACGGCAAGCCAAGGCAGCGTAACTACCAGCATTTAACCGGTTGGACTGCCAGTCAGAAATTAGAACGTGAACGCAGCCAGAAACTTGCGTGGAGAATCCGCCAATACTACAGCCTATGAGTTTAACTGACGACCAAGTAAACCACATCATCAACGACCAGGAGGAAACCATTGCCAGCCTGAAGGATAAGCTGTTGGCGATGGAGGATGAAAGGGATTTGGCGGTCGGTAAGGGTCTGGAACTGGTTCAGTCCATGCGCAGAATCGAATGCGTTGCCACCGCAGAACAGGCCAAGGAAATAGCTAGAAAGGCCATAGACGCTTTTCAAGGCAGTCGGAGGGTATCAGAGTGCCACCAGAGCAATAAAAATGCGTCCTGAGTCATTCTGGAGCGTTTTCCACTTAGCCTGTACGCCAAAATCCCCGCCAGTTGCCTAGCGGGGGTGTCGGGGAAGTTTACAGATTTAACCTCGGTTTGGTCGAAGTTCCAATTCCTTCTTGAACTCATGCGCCAAGTGCCAAGTCTCAAGAATCAGATCCTTAGCTGATTTACCGCCGATGGAATAGCCAACCAATTCCGGCAGTTGGGCAATCGTCCATAAGTCAGGAATAACGATCTTGGATAGTTCGATGGTCTTTTCGGCCTTTCCGCCTGCGTGCAATGTGATGATGTTCTTATTTTTCATTCTTTTGGTGGTTTACTGCGGGGTTAGTCTGGTTTAGAGGAGTCCCAAGCCACAGAAGCTTTCCAAGCTTCTGCCCTATCAAATTCTTCAGCTTCCTTACCCATAAAATAATCTAGTTCTTCTTCTAAATCCTTGAGTATTTGCAACGTATATTTCTGTGAAAGCTCAAGAACTAGGGCATTCATTGGAATGGTTTTTGAAGAAGTGAAAACCCTGTCCTCTATTTCATCACGAATTATAAACGTGATCATTTTCATAAATTATGTGTATGTCCACCGCTTTTTATTTTGAATGTCCTCGACTATTACAGACGCCGATTTAAATGTTAATCCGGTAGTGCTGCGAATGTATTTAACGGTGGCAATCCTTCCGAATTCGTTCAAGAACAATCGGATTTTTTGATAGAATTTCTTATCCATAATTCACTCCCTCAAATCTTCAGGGTTCAAAACTTCAGGTTCATTCAACGGGCTATCCTTACGACAGCCTGCCACTTCCTTTACGGCGTGGATGCCGCATTGACGGGCCTCTGTCACGGTAGCCGGTTTAGCCGTTATCACCCAGGCCGACACGAATTCGAGTAGGAGATCCGGGTCTGCGGTCAATTCAGGCTTCGACTTGAGCCATGACAGGGCAGCGAATAGGGCAACCGACAAGGGAGTACCGCCGTTTACTTGTTTGGTGATCACTTTGATCCTTCCGCTTTGCCGAATTTAATTTTGTCTATTTCCAAGGCACAAGCAAACGCCAGCTTAAAATCCCCGTCATGCTTTGCCAGATCCCTGCGCCATCGGAGATCTTTAAGGCTTAATCCTTTTGGAAGTTCAATTTTTCTTTTCATGATTGTTGCCTTTCAAGTTCGGAGTGGGCCAAAGGGCACCCTAGCTTTGGGCAAACCATGATCTGGCGTTTAAGCTGAACTATTTGGTTTCGGAGAGTCATTGTTATTCTAATTTCACGATCTAGGGATTGCTTGTATGCGTCCCGCTGTTGCTTCAGCTGATCGATCCATTCTTGGTTTTGGTTTTCGTTCATATCAAACAGTAAATCAGAATTAAGATTGCAAACAGGAGCACGCAACCGCCGACCTCGTAGAAGCGGTCAAGGTTCATTTTCCCTCCGCACGGTTGATTGCCGCAATGGCTTTATTGTTGGCGCATGTCATATCATCTGGATCGCATCCGTTTTTACACGGAGAGCATTCCAAAAGTTCTTTTAGAGCTTCCAATAGTTCCGGTGCGGCAGTTGCAAGTATCGCATTTGCCTTGTGTTCTTTAGACTCTGGGTGAATTGAACAACCGCTAGAGCATTCTTCCACAGTGGGCGCAGCAAAAAGCATTGCGCGTCCAGAGAATATAAAACCGTTCAATTCCTTCCACGGTCCCGGTGTATGTTTAGCCTGTTCTCTCATCGGTTAGCCTTTGGGGTGAATTGTTTACCAAGTGAAGCCAAGTTTTTCCACATCGGCGCGAAATGCGGCTTGCAGGTCATCCGACCTAGACTCAAGCCAGTCCTTCAGCTTTTCAACCTTAACGTCATTCAGTCCATACCTTGACCAGATGCACGATTCTAAGGCGAAGTCTTTATCAGTGGGCAATGCGCCATAACAAATTGTGCTTTTTAAGTGTTCCAAGTTAGGTGGACTGTTTGGCTCCCCATTGCACCACCGGCGATCGCAATGGCCTGCCCAATAGGTGGCGTTTGCAGCGTAGCGCATCGGCTCATCACTGCTCGATAAGTGCCATTTGATGAACGGTGCCAACTCAGGAAACGCCTTGGCAATCTGGTTATGCACGCAACCGCACGAATTAAGGTAATAATTTCGCCCGTTCTGCGTTATCGTCGGCCCCCGTTGATATTCCTTTCCGTAAATCTCGCCAGTGATTGAAAAGGAATTGTGGCCATTGCCACATTCGTCATCAAATCGGATCTCTGCAATAATGAACTCGTCACCTATCGCCACAGGTCCGAACTGTTTCTTTTGGTTTTTGGTCAATATGCTTTCTGTAGTGGTTGTCATTGTATTTTCTCCGTTGATTGTTTGCCGGTCTAATGTTTCCTCATGTGTTCGATCATTCCATCTGCGCACCGTTTGACCGCCAGATTAGCCATTGCCACTTTTAACGCCTGGACGCTGTTGGGGTAGCATTGCTCCTGTTCCAACCAGCCAAGCAAATTCTTTGCAGGCTCAGTGTCGTGGCGATAGTCCGTAAGCAAATCCGCCATTTCGACAGCTTCGTTGTATTCCCGCATTGCAGGGGTCATTTCGATTTTAGTGGGTTTCATATCTAATTTAAATTTGGTGGTATAGAATCCATCCATAGCGTCTAGATTCATAAACTCCTCAAGGATAGACGAAATTAGTAAACGGATGATCACGCACAATATCGTTGAAGGTTTGACGTGCCACCCATGCGGCATTCGTCCCAACTGGAGAATTTGCATTGTGCGGAATGTGACGAGCGGTTAATTGCCACAAGCAATCTTCACCTATTCCCACAGTTCCACGATCTAGCTTAGAGATGGCTTGCCTTATAGCTTTCGCCATGTCCTTTTTGAATAATTCAGCATTCATATTCTTTCAATAGTTTCCCCGGTTAATCACCGGCCATTGCTCCAGGTTGCTGCCTGAAGCAAGGGCGGAGGATTTAGACGACTGATTTCCAGATATTCCAGCCGTTACGGTGCAAGAAATCATCTTGGCATTGTTCCCATGTATAACCAGATGGCGGACTGTTGCGTAATACCGTGGCGCAATAGTAGTAATTACCAGATTGGAATAATCTTATTTGCCCCGGTCTGCCTTGATACCATTCAATGTCAGAGGCCGAGCAGGCGAAATGGAATGCCAGCGCAGTGCGTTGATTGTATTTCGTTTTCATATTCTTTCTTTTAGTGGGTTTAGTGGAGGTTATTATTTATCCCATTGTGTTAGCCCCATCTTGCTTCGCTCTTCCATCCTGTTTCGGGCATAGCTCAAATTCTCTTTGGAGTTTTTAAGGTAGACAATGGCTTTCACTACGGTTTCGCCCTTGATGCCGGATGCAGTTCCGAAGCAGTAAGGGTGCTCTCGTACTACTCTGTTTTTTACTCTTTCAATCTTTACTTCTAGGTCTCCTATTTGTTGCTCAATTGTTTTCATGTTTAGCCTTTTGGGGGATTAGTTAATTGGGGTCGGTGTGTAGCTCGGAAGTTGTTCAATAAAGCCTTCTTGCTTCTTAAGGTTAAGCCATAGATCGACTCTGGTATTGCAATCGCCAAGTGAGCCAACATAACGAACTGGTATCGTTTCGTTAAAGGCGTGGAAATAGATCTCGAAAAGATTCTGGCCTATTACATACATCGATACTCGGCAGTAATTGCCAAGTGAATCCCATAGCTTGCGCTCAGATAAAAGAGGAGAATTTAAGTTCATACTCCCACCAATAGCACACACAATGCCAACATTTTTTGATTTTGAGTCGCTCATATTATTAAGGTTTAAATGGTTCACTATTGATCACTGTCCGATATGTCATCCTGTCGCGTTTGGTTGCTTTACGAAGTGTTATCCAGCCAATTCCAACCCATTCAACCAAGCTTCCGTTTTCTATTACCCTACTAATATGCTTCTCACGTCCTGCTACCATGCGAACGGTATGCAATTCAGATGCTGCAATTGGCTTAGGTGCAATGCGTTTTTTCATGTGATTATGAATTGGAAAGCTTACGCGAACGAACTACCAAACTAGATGCGCGTCCAACGGCAGAGTCCAAATAGGATTCAAGCTTGGCAATGTGAATTCCCATTTCAGTATCCTTAACTTCTGCATCGGTCCAATTGATTACCTTGATGGTATCGTTCAAGGCTAAAATCTGTTTCAGTAGGTCTTGCAGTGTTTCGGTGGAGGTTTTCATATCGTTTTTTAAGCCTAAGCGAAAGCATTGCGCGTGCCATGAATTATCAACGCAAGTCGTTGACTATCTATTGCCTACAAACAGGACACGAAGCTAAAGTGTAAGCAGAATCGACAAGTAAAGTGTCCATCAAACCACCAAGACACTCGATTTCCTAAGCAATTGCGCGATTCACTGTCCAACTACGCGACATGTCGAATAAGCGACAGTTGACGGAATAGCTAACACGTTGATGCACTCGCAATCTACAGAAGTCTTGCGTTGAACGGCCAGCTAAGCGAGAGTTGCAACGCTATGCCAAGACCCTCTTTCACCGTTGAACAAGCTAAGGCAGCGGGTAAACGGTCCGCTGAACTCAGAGCGCAACGCAAACTAAACCCACCAATAGCGCAACCCGTTGCCATGCCAGAAGCGTTATCAGACGCAGGACAAACGCTCAGCGCATACGCTTACGAACTCGCACGTGCGCAGTCTGAACTGCTCGCGGAACTCCGCAGTTGCGACAGTGCCAAGGACAAGGCTGCGCTCAGTCAGGCGATCAAGAACCTCCGCGAAGCTTGGCACATGGAAACCGGTGCGCCAAAGCCCGGCACCATCAAGCCTGAGAGCAGACGCACGCGACAATCGCCAGCTCGCCCTCCCGAACCTGAGCCGATAGACCCGTCAATACCACAATAGGTTGTGGTCCTGGGTATCGACTAGGTTTGACGCTTGCCCGTTATCGCATCGCATTGCAATCCAGGTAGTTGCGCAATGGGCTACTAAAGACAACCGATATTGTGCGAAATTTTGGGCGCGAGGCTAAGGAATCTCTTTTTTCCTGGTGGCGACCGTGGGGGCGGGTGGCACCGGCAGGGGCGCTGCGACAGGGCGGGTGGTGCGTATATATGCATCTTTAATACACGTCGGTTATGGTAAAATTCAGGTAACCGGTTAGGTGTCTGGTTGGTTGATAGGGAGACCGGTCATCGGGTCGGAGGGCTTCACGTTTTTGGTAAACGCCGCCACAGGGAGTGGGTACCCCATGGTTTTAACGTTTCGATGACACAGTTAGTTAGGCTCTAGTATTGAACGGTGAGCAGTTGGCGGGTGGACCTGCTGATTTCCCGCAATCAAGTTGGCGCGGCGAAGGTGCTTGGCGTATGGCTTGGTCTACTACCATCCCGCAGGTGCTTTCGCAGTCTGACAGGTCGGCGGCATTACTTTTCTCCCAGGGTGGTTAACCCTGCTTACACGGCTTGGGTGAGTCTGCATCGCATTTACAAAACAGGCGGCAGACGCCTTCCGGTTTGCCTAAGCGGTTTAGGGCTTCGGCATGAGCATGCACTTGTGTCAATGAACGCTTCGAGGCACTTCTGGCTTCGAAGATAAAAACGGTGGTGATTGTCGCCACTGGAAAGGCAGGTTACGGTCGTTGAGTTCTCGTTCTATTTGGCTATAGGGGATGTCGAATAGCCATTTGGAAACGGAGCGTGTGACTCCGATGAGTTCCCAGCGGTGGTTGCGCTGCCAGTAGGTGGCTTGGCCCTTGAAGTGGTGGTTTTTGTCAGAAGACACGGGCCGGAAGATGATGAGAGTTCGGGATTGGTCGGGGAGTTGGAATGGTGGTAACGGGGTGGTTTTGGGTTGCTTCACCTTGCCAAAGACTTGTTCTAGGGTCTTCATGGAAGGGTGGAAATTGGCGTCCCCGCTTTATCCAAGTTTCGGGCGGAAGCGTTGTCCGACGCTTCACTGATTTTGGACATCGCCCTATTGGTGGGGGACATAAAAAAATTCCCCCGGTGTGCTGGCACCGAGGGAGAAGTAGTCTTGGACAGACCTGAGTTTCCGACAGCTATTGCCGCCGAAATTCTTTGAAACCCAGTCGTCCATACGCCAGCACGCATATCCTGCTTATCGCATGGGTTTGGCTATCTGGTCAAGGGAAAGTTTTAACAATCGGCGGATTTGAATGCCAGTTGTAGGGCAGATTCCACGTCATGCGGAGGGTTAAACCGTATGTGGCAGGGGTGTCTTGATAGGCTCCAATGTCCCAATAATCGCCACGGGGTTTGCCGTTTAAATCAGTGGTGAACAGGTGGTTAAGGTTGGTTCCGGCGACACTGGCTGGGGAACCGGTCTTGAGATGCCAGTTGTGGGTGAATGGTGAGGTATAGACGTTTGTCGGGTCTTGTACGGACTCACCGGGGCCGAAGTGCCAGCCGTAGATGGGTTCCTGGAACCACGCGAGAGCGGTATAGATGTTGTAGGATTGATTGGTCTTGCCTCCACCGGAGATGAGGTTGTTCTGGATGACGTAGTTGGAGGGGTTGGTGCCGGAGAACATGAAGATGGTGCCGTTGGGATTGTTGGCGAGGGTGTTGTTGTACCAACGGATTGGACCCCAAGTGCCGCCCCATTCGGAGATGCGATAATCTTTGCCGTTGGCGTCGATGATGTTGTTTCGGAAAGTGAGGTTGGCGGATTGCTCGTAGGTAAGGAGGGAGGTGCAATTGGAGACTGTGTTGGCGGAAATGATGACGTTGGTGGAATTGCCGTAGACAGAGATGCCGTTGCCGTGAATACCGATTACTTCTTTGACGGTGTTGCCGTGGAGGAGGCCATTGGTGGCCGCGTTGAAGTAGATTCCGGTGCCATTGATGCGGTAGATGAGGTTATTGGTGATTTGTGCGCCTCGGGAACCGTTTACCAGCATCCCACGAGAGATGAGGGAGTCATGGATGGAGTTGTGGGAGACTATGGCGTTGGAGCCGCGCTCGATGTCGATGATTGGACCGGAATTGAAGGATTTGAAGAAATACAAGTTGTTGGAGGTGACGGTGACGTTGTGGGTTATCCAATCGGAATTTCCGATAGCGGCGAATTGACCGGAATAGCCGTTTTCGTTGGGAGGTTGATAATAGCCGCGTGCTTCGAAGCCGGTGATTTTAACGTCATGCGCGAACCCTTGAAAGGCGCAGCCGCGTCGGGCAATGGCTATTTGGTTGGTGTTTGGGTTACCATTTCCGATTGGCCACAGGTAGATACGGTTTTGCGAGGTGCGAACGGCCCATTCTCCTTGGGTATCGATGAATTGCGGGTGGTTTATCAGGGCATAATAGCCGTTTCGGTCGGTGTAGGTGGGTGTGGAATTGGCAAATCGGATGGTATTTGAGGCTTGGACGTAATTGGTGATGGGACATACCACCGTGGAGTTGCCAGTTACCCAGACGGCAGTGAAACATTCATTGTAATAGCCGTTGGTTTGGGTGAGGTAGGTTTTGTCGCGTATCCAGGTAGTTGAAATGTTGGTAGGCTGGACAGGTCGCCACTCCGAAAGCACTTCCCAGAAGATTTTGTCGGTGGGATCGGGTTCTTGGCTCCATTGGCAGAGATTGGTGCCGTTCCATAGCATGGTCGGAAGGCAGTTGGATATACCGGTGGGGATGGTGTTGCGCCATATTTTTGACCAGTTGGTGGATCCGCCGCAATCGATAGCGTTGGTGCAGCGAATCCAAGGGTTGGTGATTAGGGTGGATCCGTCGAGTATGGCTTTTCCGCTGCCCCAAACAGATGTCCCGAAGTAAGAAACTCCAGAGCAAGCTGTGATATTTCCCCAATACACCACACCACCCTTGAAGGTGACGGTATCACCGGGAACAAGGTTGTCTCGGCAAGTCTTTCTCGGAGCGTTTGTGGAAGTTCCAGAATTTGTGTCGGATCCGGTTGCATAGTCTATGAAGTAGTTGGATGCATTCGAAGTCAGGCAGGAAAGCAATAGCAGAACAATCAGTTTCATACGGGTTCGGATACTAAAAACCCCCATAGAACAGCTATGAGGGTTCACTGATGAATTACGTGCAGGTCCAATCCCGGAATCTACACGTAAACTCCTAAGACTTGCGTGCCTTTAATCAGCTTCAAGCAGCGTTCACCTTCGTTTACTACGGTTCCAGTGTGTTGTGGGACGATTACTCGGTCGCCAAGTGTGAATTCGAACGGGTGTTTATGGTCCCTTGACCCCATTCGGCGCACGATGGCTTCCACGGGGTAGGCTTGTGCATCTTCTGGCAGGTGGATGCCGTTTACCTTCTTGGTAAGTTGCAGTTCTACTAGCACGTCCCCGCGCTTTGGCTGAATGTTGGTGATTTTGTAGTTCATTTCCGGTCCAATCCATCAATTTCCGCGAAGGCATCGGCTTCCCAATTTCCGTTTTTGACTACTTCCGCACCTTTAGCTGTCTTGCCTGCGGCAGGTTCGGATGATTCGTAGGCTTCCAAGGATTTCTTTAGTTCGGCATTCTCTGCGTGAGCCTTTTTCAAGTGCAACGCGAGTCGGTCGTGGTTGGCGGCTTTGTTACGGATGACAGCCATGCGGGATATTCGCTGATCCTCGGGGATTGACGAGTCTCCCCTAAATACTTGGTCCACATAATCCATTCCTTTATCGAAAATCGCGTTTCCTTCCTGATCGGTATCTTCGTGTCCGAACCACTTGGGATACTTGGTTTTGAGCTGTTCATTGGTCTGGTTGAGTATTTGGCTTACTTTTGCGTTGTGTTGTTCCTGCGACAGCTTCATTTGCTTCTCTCGCTCGCTGCCGGTGGTCTTGGCGTCGGCTATGGCTTTTTCCTGGGCTTCGGCTAAGTCCCTAATTCGCTCCACATGGCGTATGACTCGTGCGGCAGAGCGGCCAAACATGCTTTCAGCCCTTTCGTCCAGCGTCGATAACGGCGAATTTGCGAGCGCGAGTATGTCTTGCGGGGTTGCAGCCCTAGTGCTTCCATCTTCTTGCTGAACTTGCAACTGCTCGATTTCCCGCACGGCTTTGGTCCACGCTTCGTTGTAGGGCTTTTGGTATTTCTCGGTGAACTCGGGGTGTTTGACGTAGTTGGTGAATTTGAGTTCTTCTTTGAAGTCGTTGTTTTCTTTTTCGAGGGCTTGCAGCCTTTCGAGCAGCGGCTTGTTGTCAGCGGGTGGTTTGGTTTCATATTCTTTAACTTTGGTGGATAGTTCGGCTACGCGAGATTCGTATTCCTTGATCTTCTGCTTGGCACCGTCATAGGCGGCGCGCAGATCGGCGGCTTTAACTGGCTTTCCCGATGTCTCGGGAGCAGGGGAGGCAGATCCAGCATCCGTCTGAGACTCGGTAGAAGAATCCTTGGTATCCTTTTTGGCATCGGGTGCATGTTCCGCTGGTGTACGCTCCTGCCGATTCTGCGACGTTTTCTTCACCGCTTCCGACGGCTTCATGCCTTGGTCGATTGCGTCCAGTTCGGCAAAGGTGTCCCCGAACGCTCCGTCGCTTTCCGAGGAGGGAGACTCGGTGCGCGAGGGTGCCGGAACGTTCGGGGACTTGGGGGTGGGCGTCTGGGGAGAAGATGGTGCGCTTGGCGCGGCTGTAGGAGCTGATGCGAGTGCTGGCATAGTGGTTTTTAGGTTTAGACTCCGGCTTGGTAGTTAAGTTTTTCGAACTTCTTTTCGATGGTTTCCGTTTGCTTTTCATGGATGGTTTTGAGGATGCGAACGAACTTCTGTGCTCCCATCATTTGGTAGTGGCTAGCGGCATCTTCTGGCATCGAGCCTAGCAATTGCAATAGCGAGGAGTCGATTGCCTCGTCGAATACCGGCATCGCCAAGGCTTGCGCCCATTGGCTTGTTCGGATCTGGGATTGTTGGAACTTCTCTTTGGGTGATAGGATCATTCGGTGGTTTCAGTTGGTGGTTCATTGGCTTGTTCGGCGGCGGTTACGGCCATGTCCTGCGCTGTTCGCATGGCTTGGTCCCTGAGTTCTTGTGCAGTAAATGCACCTTCGTGCTGTAGTTCCTGTGAAGTCTTTACGTTGGCGCGGCGTATGTCAGCATTGAGTTGTTTGTCCTTGCGCTGTTGTTCAAGTTCAAAAGATGCCTGCTTCTGCGCGGTCTTTTGTGCGTGGCTAGTCGTGGAGTTATGCGCCTTGGCCTGCGCCTGAATTATCATGCTCTGAACCTTTCCAGCAGTCAGTGCGGCTTCTCCGTTGCCGTTCTCGCCGTTGCCTTGCTGCGCCATTGCCTGCTGCTGTTCTTGGACCTGTTGCGCCATGCCTTTAACGAGGTTCATCATTTGGCCAAGGATGTCAGCGTATTGCTTCAGGCGCGGTTGATCCTCATCTCCACCTCCAATTGCTTGCATGAATTTCTGGATATGCTGCCCAAGATTCCCTAGACCAACGACATCCTTCATCATCGGCATACCCGTCTGCTGCAACATATGGATAGTTGCACCCATATCCTGCAACCAGACCTGAACGTAATCCTCAAACACCATCTGCGGCATGGGTTCGAACTGCAATCCGCGCAAGATTCGTTCGGTAGCAAGCTGCGCGTCATGCTGCGACTTGCTGATCGGTTTCCCTGAATCGGTTGGTGCCAAATCTTCGGCTAAAGCGGGGTCGTCGGTGAATACTTCAACTGCAATGTGATCGACCCGTCGCTGTGCGTCAGGAGAGAGGAACTGACGCATTTGTAGGAGCTGGTTTGCCTGTGCAATCTCAAGAGTTTTATTTCCGCCACCGATAGTTCTTTCGGGTTCGATGTCCCAACGCTCGGAGTCGAGGTAGTCGGCGGGGACACCGGCAGAGAGACATGCTTTACGGAAGGCTTGGGTGTCTTTGTACGGTGAGTTTTTGATGCAGAATCTTCGTGCGATTTCACGGTATTGGCTTGTTTGATAGATGTAAGCAAGATTGATCATCCCGCTAACCATCGTGTTGACTTGGTTGACTCTGGCCATCGTTTCCGTGGCAGTCATTTCCTTGCCACCCGATGCGCCACTTTCAAAATCCTGGACGTAGGATGCAGCATTCTCCGATAGAATCTGACGCATCATACCTAGACCCATGTTTACTAGGTTTGGATCCGGTTTGAACCGTTCGTTGGACGGCACAAACGACACGCCTTGTGGAATAACACCCATGTGAGAGAAAACAGCCTTCTTTACGCGGTCGAAATCTTGCTGCCCTGCCGTGCGAAAGAACCAAAGCATCTGTTCAAACGTAGATTCTGTGAACTTGCATTGGAGTCGATTCAGCAAGTCCACCACACCCCACATCATCCAGCCAAGCGAACGGACGCTATGGTATTTTGGAGGTCCAACGGGTGAGCAATCTCCAAATTGACAGTGCAATATCTCAGAAAGCTTGCTGGAATATTGGCGTTTACCTGAAGTGTATAGAAAATTCTCCTGATTCTCCATCGAAGGAGATCCGCCTGTGCTGCGATAAGTTGAAACCTCATCTTTTCCAAGATCCCAATCCAAAAATATTCGTCTATACCATCCCTTTCCGTCATCTGCCTCACGAAAGTAGCAATCCCAAACATCAATCGTAGGAACTGCGTCACTTCCCCAAAATCCTCCATCTTGCTTAATAAGTTCTTCTATTTTCTCTGGCATGTATTGGTAAGCTGACATATTCGTGTTTTTACGAACTTGTTCAGCTATGTATTTCAACTGACTTTTTACCAACTTCATGTTCCAACCGGGATCAACCTTGGGGCCGTGGGTCATCGAGTAGAGTTTGCTTGGGGTCCACTCACGAAACACTGCGTAATATTCCAAATTGGAAAAGTCCAAATCCGTTTCCGATGGAATCAACAACGATGCAATTGGAATGGCGCATGGAATAGGATCCCGTCTGTCCTGCCATACCGTAGGTCCAATACCATGAAGCATTACCTGTGATCCGCTTGATCGGATCTGTTCCATCATTGGCTGTGAACGCTTAAGCCTGCGATTGATGTTACTGGTGATAATATGACTCCACTCCTGACGTTTATGAGCCGGTCCATCGTCCAAGGAAACCGTGAAGTAATTCCCTGGTTTCAGCAACGCACTGTGCCATTGTCTGCGTGCATCAGTGAGTAGCCGTGTTCCTTGAAGGAAGTTGCGATTAACTTCGACCGAATTTTCTTCCGCTTTACTGTTATCAAAGGGAGGTTCGCCATTATACGTCCGGTTTAGGACTGCCCTATTTTCCCCACGCGGCATGTCTGCAAGGCGCATATTCCATACGCATTCCGCTAACCTTCCGGCTGAATCGAATTTCATAGAATTAGGAAGCTACTGATTGGTTATACGCTTGAAAGTCAAGTGTGTCACTAGTTTAATTGCCATTCGCCATACTTTCCAGATGCCGCTTTGTGGCTTTATCGGAACTGGCATAAAGTTCCGTATGCCTGTCCCAGACTAGGCAGTTCCGTTGGTTTCCATCCCTGAACCCGTGCCTTGGGAATCTCCATCCCTCTATGTCATAGGTGACCTTCTCAGTTACGAGATAGGTTGGAAATCCGGCGTTGTGCGCCCAGAGTGAGAAATTCTCTGGCCCAAATTCGAACGCACCGGCATCTAGGCGCGTCAGGCATTGGTGCGGGTATTGGCGCATCACTTCAGGGCTGAACGCGATGCAGGGGGTGCGTAGATGCGGATTCTGCTCGTAGGAGCCGCTTACACCATAGACGCCTTTCCCGCATGATTCCGCGCATCTCACGATTGGTTCCAGCCATCCATTTCTCCAGAAATAGGTATGGGTATTCAGTCCAACCACCAGATCACAAGGCTGTTTCCCACCGATATGCTGGTAAGTACCACAATCGAATCCTCCCCCCATGTCTGTTTCGTATCGGGATGCAATCCCGTCGAATAAGCCATCATGGGTTTCACTTCCACAATTAACGACACAAAGTTCATGCGGGATAGTGGGTTTGAACTGTTGGTAGGTTTCCAAGAATCGTTTGGAAGATTGATCGTAATCCTTTGGCACCACGTATTTCGGGTCACTCTTGCGAATCACTCGGATGTATAGCAGGACAACTTTCATGTAAGCATGAAATTCTTTCGGTTTGCATCCCGCCAATCTGAATCCACCAGAACCGGCTTAACACCTAAACTTTTGAAAAACGAATCCAGATAGAAATTTGTGTATAATAATGCGGCTTCATAGTCAAAGAAGTGAACTGGAACTCCTGTTTTTCTGCACTCCTTGATCACCTTTCCAATCTCATTCCTGCTTATATCAGGACTAAACTCGAATTCTCCATATCCGGTATTAAATCCCCTTCGGTAAACAGAAGCTTCTTGGCAAGATTTATCGCGTACCACCACAACTAAAGCGTCTGCGCCAGAGGGTGGAGTCGGATAACGACGCTCTGGAAAACTAAAGCAAGGAAATGACTCGCCCCATATTTCCAATTCTGGATGTTTCAACAATAGAGATTGAACCCAATTTCTTCCAGATCCTTCTAATGCGATTACGTTTATTTTCATTCTATATTCGTGTTCCTAAACAAAATGTCAGCTTCCCACTTCTTGACCACTTCCCAAGTTCCAGGTA
>Ga0065705_10104169_pt1 | contig 53482 bp, 68 predicted proteins | sample SwibulcommuniRL2_FD_59092 | JGI IMG/M metagenome (GOLD analysis project Ga0065705, IMG submission 59092) | Bulk soil microbial communities from switchgrass field near Rose Lake, East Lansing, Michigan, USA - RL2 Bulk Soil v2 (version 2) | ecosystem: Environmental > Terrestrial > Soil >...
GTCCCCCATATCAGTTGCTGTACCTTCAATGATTACTTTGTTTGGGTCATCTTTCCAGTGTATTCCGTTAGGGAAATTATTGGATGATCCTGGAGCAGCTTGGAAAGCCGAAGCAGCGATAGGTACGCCATTGTAAGATGCTGTAATTTCAACAGGAGATCCATCAGGGTTTTTATACTCCTGGTTTAATACAGCTGGTGGAAGACAGTCCGGAGACCATACGATTTGAGGATTAATTACATTCATGATTTTTGGGGTTTTAAGTTGTTATTGTTTATGTTAATGAGTTAACTTGATTATATATTCTCCTGCCGTATCGGTATAATAAAGCCTTCCAGCGCCAAGGGCTGCTACCGCTGCTGCATTATTAGCATAGGCAGGGATACCAGGCACAGCAAGAGTTCCATTAGATTGCACAGTCAAAACACTTGTAGGGGTATTGTTTAGAACCGGCTGAATAATAATGTCTCCGCTAAATGTTGCATTTACATTATCCGTTACGATAGATGTTATCTGCCCGGATTGCTTCATCTCTGGCGTATCTGACATTGAAAACATAGTAATAGCTGCCGCATTTCCAATTCCCGTAGCAGCGTTATTATAAAGCCCTATTATGTTAGACACTCCCGAAACAGGGGCAGCAACAAGTAATCTGTTTGTGTTGGCTCCTAACTGGGCTAGCCCGGCAGATCCATCACCTATAGCAACTCTACTACCATCTCCCTTAAATGACATCTTTGGATCAAATCCGCTTCCCGTAATATCCTGCGATACTATGTTGAAGTAATTTGAGTTCTCATAGACCAGGTAATTATCTCCGCCGGTCCTCATTAGATTCAATGTGTTATTGCCAGTGATCGCCAAAACTTTTCTGACCTCAAGTAGCGCAGCGGCTGGATCACCGGTATATAACGGAGTGGCGGCACCTACTCCAACAAACCCATCATCTCTTAAAGCGAGCGTATTATCTCCATTTATATTTTGAAATAAACCAGTATAAGTTGCGGTAGTAGATCCGGAACTTATAGTATGAACTGTAGCAGTAGGGGTATTGGTTCCTATGCCAATCATTTTAGATACATCATCCCAAAAAAGATGAGAATTATCTTCTGTGAATTTAGTCCCATCACTAAAAATGATCGATCCGGCTGAAAGACTAATCGTTGTATTTGTTCCGCCATTAGCTATAGGAAGTGGGCTTGTGATACTTATGGTAGGGGTAGATCCACCGCTTGATGACAATGGGGAGTCCGCCGATACGCTCGACACAGCTACACCGCCGCTTCCGGATGGCTTTTGAAGTGTCCACTTGGAACCTATGTTATCATAGATCATTATGTATGGCTGATTTGCTATAATATCACTTGCTGCAAGCGCTGAACCTCCCAGCGTGATAGCAATAGGAGATTGATTGTTTACCTTCAAAGTAGCCGGCCCGGTGTTTGTAAGCGTATATGTCACACATATCTTCTCCATCTGATATACAGAAGTGGGGAAAGAATTACATGAGATAGATACCGAATAGCTATTCTGTCCGGCGGCCACCCCTTTACATGCATCAATCTGATTAGGCGTCACCTGGCTAAATCCGATTATTGGAAGTAGGATAGATAGCGTTGCAATAATTAGTTTTTGTTTCATAGTGCTTTAGTTTGTTATCGTGAATCTGAAGTCAAAGTCCTTAGAAGGTGGAATAGGAGTGCCGTTTGAGCAGCTCTCGAAAGTTATCACAGCGCTACCAGCAGAAGGAATAATAGACCAACATCTGCCCCCGGCAACCATTGCAGTAATAGGTGTAAGTGTTATGATGCTGGAAGGGGTGATGAGATTGTTTATTAATGTAAAAGTAGCCCCCGTTACATCTTTCCTGAATCCTCCGGCACTAACATTGGCTGTCATTACGTCCCCGGCAGTAGTGCTGATAAGCTTGTTTGAATAAGACAATGAGTTTATATTTGCATCATTTGACCATGTAGTAATGCCTGTTCCATCAGTTTGTAAAAACTGTCCTGCCGATCCACTATTAGGCGGAAGCACTATTTGATATGGCGTAGTGTTAGAGTTAACACCAAAGCTTACATAGTTTTCAGAACCGCCAACAGTTACAATACCATATACATGAAGTTCAGGACCATTGATCGCAAGAGGAAAGAATACAGAATTTATCTCTAATTGAGATAGCGTATTGTTAAATAACATGCTCGTTATACCGGCTGGTTGATCGAAACTTATAACATCTTCAGGATGCATGCTTATGCTGGACGGACTTGTTCCTGTTCCAATTTGCAATATACCTCCATCCTGAATATTTATGTCACCACTTATAGAAGGATTGATTATCAATGGTTCATGTTGTAGCACTACATATCCTGTTCCTGTTGATTGAGCACACAAAGCTCCGATCAACATAAAATTTAAAAAAAGTGTTATACAAGCTTTCATTAATATCCAATTAACATAATCGTTCCTGTTGTAGTTGCTCCGGTTATTGTTACAGCAGTAGTGCTCCTTGATGTTACAACAGCAGCGGCCACATCATTAGACGCTACAATAGACGGAGTAACAGTGAATGCTGTTGGAAATGTATATGACGCAGTTCCAAGTGCCGCTGCGCACGTAATCATCACGACTTTGTAAGTACCCCTTTCCGGCTGAGAAAATTTAACATCTCCACTGGTTGAGGCAGATACAGTTGTTTGATCTGAGTTATTAACTATCCATCCCCCAGGAGAAGTAAGTACTAATGGATTATTAACATCAACCTCTAGCCCAGACAAAGTAAGCGGATTTGTAAATCCAGCATCAATTGCAAGAGAAGATGATATTCCTATAAATCCCATTGTAGCTATTCCGCTGGACCCAATATCAAACGTAATGAGATCTCCTGGATGCAAGAGTGCATTTGTAGGAGTAACGCCAGTTCCAAGTATGAGCTGCGAGCCATCCTGCATCTGAATATCATTATTAAATATTGCAGAATTAATAGTAGGAGTATTTAATGTCGGGCTATCCTGATGCACAACAGCCCCAGTTCCTGTTGTTAACGTTGTCCCATTCCCTCCATTAACAATAGGAATAACGCCAGTTATAGAAACAGTTTTTGTTGAAGTACCAGTTACGGCAATATTGGTTGAGCCAGCAATATCTATTCCTCCACCATTAAGCTGCCACTGACCACCACTTGACGTATCATATACAAATATATTCCATACTCCTGCTACTATCTCTCCACCAGACAGCGCAGTCTTTTTTCTCGTGATAGTTTTCGCTGAGTAATTTCCGGATTGAACCGTAACACGCAGAGTGCTGGTTGTTGTGTTAGTATTAGCACACATAACCTTTATGGTCTGTCCTAGATACGGAACAGAAGGATTGTTTGTTCCGCCTATAGTAACAGAATAACTATTAGTACCAGTTGCATATCCACGATAAACATCAATCTGTTGCGGAGTAACCTGTCCGAATGTCGATACGGCCGGCAATAAAAACAATAACAATATATATAGTAGTATCTTCATTATGGTGCTACTGTTCCATCTATGTAATAGATAGTTACCTTAACCTTCCACAAAGATAACGTATTCCAGTTAGCTGACGGAGTTGCACTAAAATATACGGATGATGCCCCATTAACAGCAGGAAAAGACCCAGCTGATCCTATCGTATTAAGAGCGCTCATGTCAATGCTTGAAATATATTCATCTCCACCAGAAGTATTTCCAATATCAGATGTTTCGGTTCCCCCAACAAGAGTAGCCAAAGTTTGATATTTGATCGACTGGATAGGAGAAGCAGATGGAATGATAGTAGTTGCCCCCAATTGAATGCTCTGCTCGTTTGCATTGGCTGCACTAGTAAAGTTATAATCACATCCAGCCAGACCAGGAGCACCTATAGTATATGATGCCTGCTTGAAAAAAGTAGAACCACTTACTCCATTTATTGCGCTAAGAAGCAACTTCAAATCATTCACAACGAATGCTTGCAAGTCCCCGTTTGTTGTAAAACCTGAAGGATTTCTTAATCCGAATTTTGTCGATCTTAAATCATTAACTGTTATTGACATTGTAGTTTATTTTATTACGCAAATATTTCCGTGCATTTTATCTTGCAAAGCTTGTTTAGCTTATCCAGAATTATTTGAATATCATTGTTTGTTATAGCATTTTCACCTTGTAATATCAATTCCGTCCCTCCCTCTAATGACAAAGGATCGTAAGAAGTAAATGTTCCATTTGTTGTAGCTAGCGTTATTGCGGTTCCATTATCCTCGTCAAATGAACTACCTGATATTATAACATTGGCCCCCGAAGCCTCTGCAAAATAAGGATAGCTATCAGGATACAGAGCATTGATATTATCAGCGATATCAGTAGCAAAGTCAACAGCAGTAGCGGTGGCAGACAAAAAAGAATAACTAGCTGTCCCAATAGTTATTGCAACCGATTTTGACCCAACAGAGCTCGTAACAATAGTCTGATAAGTGGCCTGCTTTCCTCCTATAGCTTCTCCTTCCGGAACTATCCCGCAAATAGAATCAATAAGATTTGTCATTAATATAGCATCTGACAATTGTTTTTCGCAAACATCATCCCCGGCAGCCCTGCTGTCAATAGAGAGTTGCCCCTGTTTAGATGCGCAACAATTATAGGTTTGAAGTTTTTGCTTTACAAATAAAGCAGTAAGTGAATTAGATTCGTTGTAATCAGCCAATCCCTGAGCGTCGATGTCTTCTAAAGAGCATACGCTGTCAACCATAAATCCATCAGAAACACAAATAACACGCTCCCCAAGGTCAAGAAGTATGCCCCTGGTAGCAAGGGTTGCATCAGAGTAGCTAAACACATCACCATTAACGTCTTTCATCTCTCCTGTTGTTACAGAAAAAATAGTAGTAATAACTCCTGTTGTGATGTAGTTGGCCATTGTTATTCGTATCCAAATGTTATTGAGCTAAAAGAACATGTTGCCACTCCGTTGTTTGACTTAAATTGAACCTGTATAACTTCATCCGCAGATGGAATAATGCTTAGTCCAGTCGCTGTTTCTACATTAAAAGTAGACGTAGCTGTGACGTTTGTATTTTCATATAGCACAGCATTAATCGATTTTAACACTATCTGAAAACTTCCGGTTCCGGCGCTCATATATATGCAAGCTTTCAGCATCGTAAACACCTCCATAGTATTATAGTCAAATACAAACTCCCCTACTGTTCGGTAAGTATTTGCAGTTATTGTAGCCGGACCTCCCGTAGTAGGATCTATGAAAGATAAAAACAGAGCAGATGGGGGACCAACATCCCCCTTATCTCCTTTCGGAACAGTTAGATCACAATTACATTCTGAAGTACAATCGCAGCTCATGTTTTTTATTTTTTAATTGTCGCATCCGCAATTATTACCCATAAGAGTAGTGAGGATGTTTATGTATTTCTGAATCCCATTAAGATCTCCGCATTGTTTTGCAGCGCACAGCAATCTATAATATCCTGAGAAGCAATTAAATTTCTCTGTAAGCTCCTCGCAAACGCAGTTACAAGCACTAACTTCTTTCACCAGGTTCTGCCTGTACGAATCAATTACTGGTGTAAATGTCGGGTATATAGTGGTAGAAACATTATACGGTGTGCCAGAGTCATCTCCTGTAACATTGTAAATAAGTCTCAACGTGCTATCAGAAAAAGTTTCCCCCTGTCCAGCGTCTTCGGATGAAATATTCACACTACCACCTGCCTGAGAAGGAAGAGTATCAAAGACATCAACCGTAGTTTGAGTCTGCCAGGTTCCATCGGTATTACGCTTGGATATTCCTATAGTAGCCGTAAGAGCCGTAGAAATATCAACATTCGGCGTGCCCCACCCGCCTACATTAAGCGGACTATAAATAGAAGTGCAATCAGTTATCTTTATGATAGTGGCACTAGAAGGAATGCTAGCGGAGAATTTTAATATCAAACTACTCATGATGAAGTAAAATTATAGAAAATTAAAGCATTTTCAACAAATGCAAATTTTAAATAAAAAGTTACTACCTTCACTTAACTATTATTAACACATTAATGAATTTCTCTTTCGGATTTGAATTTGATGGAATAAAGTATGGATGGCACAAGCGCAGTCTGTACCGGCTACCATACGAAAAAAGCGGAAAGACCTTTGCGCTCCGAAAAATTATGGCTGGCAGAATCGGAGTGACAACTGTTTATTCTATAGGAGGAAAAAAGAGAACTATCGGAAATCTTAAAACTATTACAATAAAAGTTGACTGGAGTATAAATAATTTCATTAATCAGGATGTGCCATAACAAAAAGCCCCGGACGAACAACCACGAACGCCCAGGGCCCATGAAAACAAACAATCACCACCTACTACTTATTACAAAAACTTTCTTTTTCTCCCTGGGATCCATCAGGAAAATAAGCATTGTTCATTTCTTTCAGGCAATACTTGGCAGGATCAGATACGCATGTGATAGTTCCTTCTCCATGTAAATACACACCGCTATTAGTTGTGGCCTTAATCTCAAAATCATAAACTCCATCTATAGTCTTACCTTCCCATCTTCCTGCATTATGTTTGCCTGTCCACCAAGAAGTAGTAAACGGACCAGTTATTGCTTCACCCCATATTATTTCACCTCTCTTGTTATACACATGCATGGATATATTTTTTATCCCTGCCATGTTTAACGTAAACTTATCGTTAATGTTATTGCCGTTTGGGGTGAAAATGTTCGGCGCAATAATGTATGCAGAATCTGCGCGTAATTCAAGATGATCTGACTTACATGCGTTTTTTTCAATCTTTTGTTTACGGCAGGCGTTAAGCGTTAAAAAAACGATAATTAAAAGGACTGTGTTGATTTTTGATGTGTTTTTCATTTGTTTTGTTTTTTAATTTTAAATGGTTTAATAGCTTTAACGGTGAGTCAAATGAAAAGGTTACGTTGTTGTAACAAAATATTATAAACCATTTAAAAAATACCAGAAAACTACTTAGTGCCTGAAGGGAAATGAATGTTATTGTGACATTTACCTAAAATCGTAATCACAGGAAGATGGTTGAAAACAGATAAATATTTATTTTGACTTCTCGGCCTCTATCATAGCAGGCTGAAGACTTTCAAATTCCTTCAATCTTTCCATAAATAATTCAACAGCAATATTACATACGTAAATAAGAAATTCGAAAGGATAAAACTGTTCAAGATCTATCGTGCTGTTTGTCACTACAATAAGCTGCATGTTGTTCTGTATGTAGTCTATAGTGATTTCCTCACACTCTACATTATCAGGCAAGAACCTCAAAGTCAAATCTCCTCTTTCAAACTTAGGTTCAAAAACAGTTCCGGATTCGTATTCAGATATTTTCTGATTAGGGAATAGCGCTGTAGCATAATTGTATTGGATCCGCGACACAAACCCTCCCCCTGTGTAATCGCCATTACCAGATGTGGGATTCAAAAACATGTCATCATAATACAACGCAACCTTGCTGTCATTTATTTTCTTCAAATAAAAAGTGCCATTAGCATTTCCGTTCCCATAAATACCAGAAGTAGTTACCTGCTCGCCGGTCCTTAGATTACTATTTGATGTACTTAGCGAAAGAACGATAGGCTGCGCTTTTGTAGCACCAGTTATTTTCAATCTGTTGTTGCGCACTATAACAGGTAGATTGTATTTAGCTTTCACGGCAAGCAAGTGCATGTAGTCTCCTATAGTAAGCTTCGAAGTAACTCCGTCAGTTCCATCTATAGCGTCTATGATGTATCCAGTATCTGCCACATACGCTCCGGAAGTAAATGTTGTTACGGAGAATGTAAATGATGTAGAAGTTGGAGTAGTAAGGATGGTAAAAAAATTACCATTAAGTGCTGGCGTTGTTACGAAAGTCGACACCTGGGCCATCTTTATCTGATCACCCACCACTACCCCAGTTGCTACGCTGGTAGTAACGGTTATCGTGGTAGTAGAGTTCGTCACGTTCGATATAGCAATAGGGCGAGTAGCAATAGAATTACTTGTCAGCGCAAATACTTTATTGACCTTTATAACGCTCATTAGCGCGTCATAATCCCGCTGCTCAGACATGCTCTGGTATTTACGCTCAATAGCCAGGAATAAAGATTCCTTCAGCAAATCGTTCTGTTGAGTAGAGTCAAGGAAACCGCTATACACTTTATCGTATTTTTCCTCTAGTATCCTCTTGATGTCTGTGCCTGTTGTTGCCATTTTACTTTGATTTTAAACGGGGTGAAAGCCTAAATTTAATCGTCAGATCCTTGAGTGCCTGATATGTATTTACCTTAAAAAACATTTTAACTTTTAACCATTCATCGTAAAGAAGCGAAGTACCTCCATCATTTACTCCGTTGTTAGTACTGTCTTGCTTTATTGGAGAATAGAAATTCCTTTCTCTTACTTTAAATTCAGTGTCAATAAGAAAACTTTCCTGGTCAGTAGTTGAAAGCTCCATGCTATCAGGAACCACTATAGAGTCTGACGCAACAGCTTCATACCATTTTACCTCGTCTGGTATAGCATTTACCACTCCTTCTATGTGACCTTTCTCCTGCTGACTCACCCCATTATCCAAATACCATGTTAAATAATCTCCTTTGTTGTGCTGATAAATATGATATTCAGGAGATATAGGTCTGGGAGACAAGAATGTATCAGTCCACTTGAGATATATTTTTGGCAAGAATGTAGCATTTGTTATGAAAGCATTCTTAAATTCATTGAATATCACAGTGTATTCATTGTAATAATCAGAATTAGTATGCTCAATAAGCTCCCACCACTTAGGGTCAACTTCCACTATGCGACCAGAAGATGCTACATAGTAATTAATCAAAGCTACAGATATTATAGTGAACGTTGTTGCTCCAGTTACTGTTACGGTAAAAAATGTGTTGTTAATGTCAACACTAAGCCCGGCAACAAATCTCATCTTAACACTATCCCCTGTTGATAATAAATGAGCGGTAAGTGTTGTAATAGTAAGCGTAGTGGTCCCAGTTATAGATGTTATAGTAAGCGGAATAGGATACACAGCTATAGGAGTGTGGTTTAGATTCCCATTCACTTTATTTAAAAACAACTCTCCTGTTTGCTCAAAAGTAGAATAAGTAGCAGGTTGGTAGAACACCAATTGCCCTACTGTCGTATAGTCTGTAGCGGCCGAATAAGTATATTGTGTTGATCTGCGGGCTCTCATGGTCCATCCTGCATTAGCATACCTATCATCCCAAAACCCGCATATGCCCTGTCCATCTGCCGGAGTATCATAATTATTTACCCATGTCAGGTTGTTAGCAAAGAAAGATTGCATATCCTTTATATCAGCTATACTAACCGTCCCGTCATATCCAAATCGCAAAGCTTTTTTTATCTCAGTATTTATCCAGTAAAAAGTATCATTACCACCAGCAGATTTTCCTTTTATTATAGCCCACTTGTGCTTACAACCAAGTCTCGATACCGTCACTCCATCTCTGCTCATCACACTACCATCTCCTATAAGAATTTCAGTAACCCCCTTCACCTCAAGCGTGCCCCTCGTATTAAAGTATTGGCGCATAAATGCTCTTTGCTGCCAGGTAAGCAACTCCCCATTTCCATTAGCGTGATGTACTATAGCGCCGAAAGTCTGATCGAGATCATGAAAATTAAGCGGCAAAAAGTTCCTATACGAATCACTTGCACTTCCTTGTGCTTTTATATCGCTCCACATTATGCGGGCGGGCATATCGTTTGTCTGTTCAATATCAGGATCGAAAGCAACAAGAGACTGCACTTCATTTCTTGCAGTGTATCCTTCCTGATATGCCTCTCCGTTATTGCCATCGGTATTTGTTATGGAGTCAAGCCATGTAGCGGTTAATATAGCCGGATAGAGATTACCTGTCTGTGTTACAGACTTTTCTTTCATCTGAGCATTTATCCTGTTCTGACAATAAAACGATACACCCCCGCCAAATCCCTGTGTTGCAGGGGTGGTTGGAGCAGGCAGGCCGGTAAATTGTATGCCCTCTTGAGCAAAAGTCCTATGCCGCAAAAAATTCATTTGTGTAAAAGTATCTCCCCCAAATACTATAACAGTAGACGCTCCAGTAGAGGCATCTATTTCAAGTACACTGCCAGTACTGACATACTGCGTAAGGTTCTTAGCTCCATATTGATCCGAAAGAGCCCTTACATACTGAGAATAATAAAAACCTCTATCTTCCTGCGCAGGAGATGTAACCGGATTGTCAAATGTTCCGGCAGTTTCAAGAACAAGAGATTGCGTGATATAGTGAACAGAATAACTTCCATCTGTATTGTTATAAAAAGCAGCCTGTTTTTTATATGTTTTAGTGGAAGGAAACACAAATATATCCTGCCCATAATCCATAGCCGTCATTGAGGTTGGAACAACGGTAAGAGGGGGATGTGCAAGGTCCGCATATGTACGTCCGCTATATTGTCCATATTCAGGATTATATGCGGATCCGCTGTAGTTGTTAAAATTTGTATAAAATGGATTACCAAATATACTAATAACATCTCCCGAAAGAAAGGATATGCTGGTATGCTCAAATTGCACATCAGGAGAATAAAAGGCAGCCAATGTACGCTCTATGGAAGTAGCAAATTCAGCATTATCATATAACGGGTTTGTTCCTCCTGGCGGAACCCCGGAAGCTCTCCCTGATATAAATGGGAACTCTCCGAATACACTAAATGGTATAACCCCTGTATCGTAAACATAATTATATACCGCATCCACTGCTGCTCCAGCCAGAGATGGAACTATTATACCACAAGCCAAAACTGTCGGGACAACTTCTGCTCTAACAAAACTTATAGTTTCAACTATATCTTTAAATCTCTTCCCGTCAATAATATAATCAAGCTCAGTAACCCCTATAGAAAAACTCACGTACGCTGACCACAATATATCGTCTGCACCACCTGATGTATTATCTGTAAGATTGAAATCCGTGAGAGCCCCTGTTCTTCTGGCAACAGCAGTGGCACAGTTTATTGTAATATCATCTACCCAAAATGCCTGCGTCCATCCACCATTCTTTAGTTTCAACTTAACTCCAAAACGATACGTTTCGTTATGCATGTGCCCGAGATAGTTGTACACATTCTCAGGATCCTGATACTCTCCGACCACAATAGTACCATCAGTTGCACTACGGACGGCAGTAATAGCTACGCGACCAATAGTATGAGTCAAAGACGCAGCCCATGCAGTAAAGTCTATTGCCTGGGTAGTTGTTATGTCTGACAATATCATGCGCTTGTCAATAACATCAATATTTCTTGCAGTAGCTATATTAGCAAATTGCTGATTAAGAAGTCCAAGATCATAGTTTTGTGTTCCAGTTTCAGTGCCTGTATGATTGAGTATTATAGATGTTTGAGTAGCACTAAGTAGTTCGCGCTTTATGATATACCCCACAACAGCATCTCCTACATAGTTTACTCCAATAAGCTGTACATACTTAAATAACCCAGGTAGTATTCCAGTAACTTCAAGTTGATTTATTTTTGGTGTTATAGTGCTCGGTGCATCACCTATAATGAGAGAGGGATCGCCATTAGACGGCGCAGAATACACGTTAATAGGATTAGTAAGATCTGATGGAATGGTTGTAGTAAGAGATTCCGTTAAAAATTCTATAGCATATCTCCAGTTACCAGAAAGAACTTGTCCACCGGCTTGAAGTTGCTGTAAGAAAGATAGCCTAGCACCACTAGATGTTAACTGAAGCCTTGTTTCTAACTCAATGGTATTATAAGTGTATATTCCGGCTGGGTTAATAGTGCTTATAACTCCATCAGTAACAAACGGCAGCAGTACGCCGTTGTCATCATATTCTTTTATGTAATACAAGCAGCGAGGGACATTATAATCATCCGTCCAGTAAAGAGAAGCTTTTATACTATTTTGCTCTGCATATGTATCTATCTGTTTCTTGGTAGTAAAATTCCACTGCTTAGTTCGCGCTATCCTGATGTACGTCCAAGCATCCGTATTTGCATCAAACTGACCAACCCCTATATTTCCAACTCCCTCTGTATCAATTGTTATGATACCTCCTGAAGAATATACAAATCCAGTAGTTACATTATAATACTCTTTTAGGTCAAATGTTGTGGCATTTATAACGGTTATTATCCAAATACCATTTGGCGACACCACCCCTGGAGTTGTAGCAACCACACCGCTTATTGCAATCTTCTGTCCACTCGTTAATCCGTGTGCAGCAGAAGTGGTGACCCTATAAACATCCGGATTAGGAGCAGTATTGATTGTTATATTCGTTATAGTTGGAGTGATGATGGTAGGAAGATCAGTACGCGGAGTGCTCCACACATACAGGTCCCCAAGCAAATCAAACGAACCTATTGCATGATTTTCCCCTATAAGACCAAGATCAAACGCCTCCTGATATATCTCTATATCCATTGCGGTGTCAGTTAGTGTAGGCGCGGCAGTGTCAGTGGTAGCCTGAGCACCCCAATCATATCCAAGTACAACAGTAATAGCAATATCTATATATCCAACTTGAGCCCCTACGGTAGGATCCGTAGTTGTTGCAGTAGCTGTTGCGTTACCAACTCCGAATATAGTCTCAAGTTTTGTTTGTAACGATGCAGCCTGCTGAACTATGGTCTGAGCATTTCGGGTAAAATATAATGGCTGTATCTGTGCATTTATTGTAGGCAACAAATTACCATTCATATCAAAAATAAATAGACCGCCCACCTGAACTGTAGCCCCTGTATTAGAAGTGTATAGCCTCCATACTTTGTTTTGAGAAGATGTTATGCCTAATGAAAAAGCAGCAATATTCCCCTTCATGGGAATATGAGTCTTCGTACTCTCTGTGTTTTCAGTTAAAAACTGAATATTTTTTGCCGAAGTATAGTTACCAGGCAACACCTTAGTAGGGTCAGAATCTTTATCCAGATGCCCTGAGAAATCTATTTTTTGATATGATCTCATTTTTGTTCGTCTTCAACTTTTTTAATCTGCCTTTTTTTAAGCTTACTTCTTCTTTTCTGCAATAATAACTCAAATTCCTTATCCTCAAAACCTACATCATATGGTAACCAGTAATTTACCGGCTCTCTTTCTGGGGGCGGAAGATCTTTGTCTTCCCTGCCTTTTTTGTTCAAAGCCGGATAACCCGGCAAATCCCTAGATAGTCCTGGTAAATCTTTTTCTATTGATTCTAAATATCCACTTGATTTCCTATAAACAGGATCAAGTATCGAATTAACATACTTCACCACCCCAACCAAAGGTATAACCTGCTCAGAGACAAAACCCATAACCTGCGGCAGTTTATAGTCCTCTGTTCCTTCAATAGCCTTAAATAGGCCGCCCAGCCCGGAAAGCGGGGTCTGCTGGCTTATATACTTCCCCATATCTATTGTAGCGTCTTTTATCACCTCAAATTCATCGTCTGTCGCAGAAGTCTTAGTATCGTATTTGAAGTTCTTATATGCAGCCGGAAGTGCTAAAGCAAGAGCGTATGGCCCGAAGTACTGGAGCGGAACCCACGTACCATTAATATTTATCGAATACGGCTTTCTATTTGAAGCATAAAACAACTCTCTTTCCTTCTTGTCTTTTGGTGCAGCCCATGTAGTCTTATCCTGAGCCGCCAGCATAGCCCCAACTCCAGTAACTAGCGTTCCAAGAGTAGCATTAGCAACCTGGGTCTTTCCATATTTACCACCAATAAATCCAAGCGGACTTCTTTCTATTCCGAACTTAGCAACATTTATAGGGGTTGTAATGAACGGCACAAACCACGACAAAGCTTGTCCGAGTACTGTTTCATTGCGCCCTTTTGTTATCCACTTACCAGCCTGATCGAGAGCTCTTGAAATGATCGGCATATCAGCATCGTTGACGCCAAGCTTATCACGATATAAATAAGTTTCACCAATCTTTTTGCCCTCTATAGTTGCCTGCGCTTCAGTTAGTCCATTTTTAAGTAACCGGGCTTTTTCTGATTCGGCAATAATAGTGCTGAAAAACCTATCCTGAGATTCCATTAGTCTGCTAACTACTGTCAGATACTTTGGAAGCTTAGTTCTCCTCATAGCTTCTATCATATTAGCAGTATCCCCTATATCCATTATTTTATCCGCAACATATCCTTGCTTAAATGCTTCTACGGCAGCAGTCCATGCATTAGGAATATTCATCACAGCAGACTGTATATACTTTGGCGCATTCGATAGCTTATAATCCCTGGCAATCGGATTGAATGGCGATCGCAGTAAATCATATGTTGATACACTAGCAATATCCAGCGGCCTTACAAGGAACGTATTAAGAAGATTACTGTATATATTACGCTCGTGGGACCTTGGATTAGAAAGCATATTCTGATACCGGTAAGCATCAAATTTCTCTCGAAATGAAAGTGGCATCTGATCGGCAATGAAATTGAGCATTTCTAAAGTAGCTTTTGTCTTAGCATCTCCTTCAGGCATCTTATCGATTTCCTGCATTTTTTCAAGTATAACCTTCTGCACACCCTTTGGAAGGTCTTCTTTTTTGCTTATTTTTCTAAAAGACTTATTTGCCGTCCTGACCATAGTTTCCGGGGAGAGCTTATTCCATAACGATGCAGCCTGAATAAACCGGCCAGCTTCGCGTAACTGTTTATCATATGCGTCAAGAATATCTATTGCAGTATCGTAATCCTTTACAGATTCATAATGTTTTATTAACCTTACCGCCATAGCCGACTTATTGGCATCAGGAGAGCTATCGGAAAGAACTTCTTTTTTAGCTTCTCCAAGATCTTCCCTTATCTGACTGTCGGCCTTCCTTAGGGTTTCTTTATTTGTGATAGCCTTATAAAATTCATCCAAGTCTTCTGAGGATTTTTTCATCCCCTCAGTAGTCTTCTCTCCCTGTTTTACAGTATCAATAAAGCTTTTTCTCTCCATTTCAGGAGACTGCTTTGTACTGGTAAATTCTTTAGATTGCTTCTCAGCCTCTTCGAAAGTCTTGTGCTGCTCGGTAAATGTATCGGACAGAGTTTTTGCAAACTCCTCTTCTTTGAAATCTTTTTCAGAAGATAATTTCTTGTAAAGTTTTGTGGTTTTAAGGTCTTCAATAACCTGCTTCACTGCTTCGGATACTTCAATTCCTTTATCTATAGCAGCATGGATCAGCTTAACAGCATGATCTACTAATCTATCAAAATCAACCCCCTGCTTAACAAGTCCTTCATATCCTTCACCCCCACCCTTATTGAGACGCTTTAAGGCTTCTCCTGCCTGAGTGATAGTTTCTTTAACGCGGCTTCCAATTCCGCCTTCCAAAACTCCCTGTCCTCCAGTGTCCTGGATTTCTCCAGTAGCCTCTCCAGGATCTTCACTTGCTCCTCTATCGGTATTGACATTTTGTGATTCTGATTTAGAACTTTTTTCTACGAATTTGCGATCATAAAGGTTACGGAAATATGATTCATACTTATCCCTCGAAATATCAGGATTTAACGAACCTTCTGACTGGAGTTCATCTATATGTGACTTGACAAAAGCTTCTCTTCGAACGTTTGCTTCTTCTTGACCGCCTCCTGATACGCGCTCAGAAGAGCCAGTTTGTTCATGTGAGGACTCAGGAATGTCGCCTCTGTAGATTGCTTCTTCGTACTGGCGCTTTGCGTCTTCAAAGGTTTTGCCTTCTGTTGTGAGGTATTGCTCATAGTCTTTGTTGTGTTTAGAAAGCTCTTGTGAAACAGCTTTTTCTATAGTGCGTGAATTTAACGTTAATCCTGTTACCTGCTTAAATCTGTCAGCAAGCAATTGCTGCTCAGGAGATGTTTTTCTCGTATACTTATCATTCTCCATGAAATCAACAATATCTGCCGGGGTTACTTCAACTCCGGCTACTTCGGATATTTCCTGCGCCAAGGTATCGATCTGCTTAACATTTGCTTCGCCCTTTTTAGCAAAAAATCTTTTAGCCATAGCGGAACCAATATTATTTGCATCACCATAACGCTTATAGCTAGCGGGATCAATTGAAGTAGCATAGTCATCAATGATCTGGTTTTTGTACGATTTCTCATCGGCATATTCTGCAATAGATTGATAGGTATTAACTATTTCAAGTGGATTTGAAGATTTTTCTGCCACTACTCTAGCCATATCCTTCGGATCACTTACTTGAATATTTTCTTTTTCAATAACATCTTCAGCCTTATCTCCTTTAGTGTAATCAAAGCTATCTTCATATTCTTTGGTTATTTTTAACTTAGTGGCATCGGATGGAACCTTGCCCGATTTATCGGCAATCCTTAATTCACCACGCACATTTTCAACAGAATATTTTCCATCCGAACTATCGTACGATCCTTTTTCTGCCGAAGGCTTTGCTGTTTCTTCCTTTGGCGCCACCTTCTTTTCCATAGTAACAGATTCTTTAGCAGGAGTCTCGGCAACAATGCTTTCGGCTTTGGCAGGCTCTTTTTTTAATTTTAGCCTCTCCAACTCCTTTTGCTGAGACTGCGTAATCAGATCTTCGTCAATTTCAGATAATTCCGAAAATCTTTTTTGTTCTATTTCAGACAATGCAGGTTGTTTAATTTCTCCTATCTTAACTTTATCAAAATACTTTTCTATCCCAGAAGCGTTTACAGCAATCCCTCTGTCTTGCATTTCCGATATTATCTCATTAGATGGCTTTCTTTCAATAATCTCCTTGAGATCAGGACGCTTTTCAGCAAGAATATTTTTTAGAGTATATATTTTTTCGGCAGACAACTCTTTTGCGCTTACTGGCTCCGCTACGCTCTCAAGCTCTTTTCCTATAACATTCTCCATTTCCTTATCTCCCAGGTTTTCAACAGCGGCCTTATACGTGTTAATATCTTCAGGAGTAAGTGGTTCTTTGTTTTCAATCTTTTTAGCCACCTCCTTCGCTCCAGATAACTTTGAGTTTACTTTGTGAAGGAGCAGCCCTTGAACCACAACATCTGCAATTGCCGTCAAATCTCCAGGTTCTTGACCCATAGCCTTCGCAGCAGACGCTATAGGAGCCATTATGAGATTAGTTGCATATTCGCCATAAGGAATAGCCTTCGCTCCCTCCACAGCACCAGTAAACACCCAACCAGTAGGGGTTACGGCCATTATAGTACCGATAGTAGCCTCTAGCGCCCCCTTAACTACCTTGGCTGGGCTACCAGTCTCAATACCCTTCTTAACCTCCTCAGCACCTCCGCTTATAGCTCTTATGCCCTGTCCAGCAATAAACCCAATAGGATTCATTATAAGCCCGGCAAGTCCTTCCTGGGATGGATCGATGAACTTTTCCATAGCCTCCGCCATGCCTTTCCCTCGCTCATATCCAGCCATCCTTTCCTGTATGGTTAAATCTTCCTGGTCCAGCTGAACAGCTTCTCCCTTTGAAATCTTTTCTTTGGTTTGCGCGTATTTAGTCTGAACCTCATTTTTATCGTAGTCTTCAATATCTTTAGATAGCCTGAGCGCTGTATTAAAATCCTGCTTATACCGTTCTTTAAAATACTCCTTATCTATCTCATCGGCAAGCGGATCATTTTGTCCTTGAAGAATTTTGATATACTTATCAACAAGTGGTTCATCCTGAGATAGCTTTCCAAATACCTTAGCTCTTTGGGTATACATCTCCTGTAAAAGATGTGGATTTTTAGTAAGGCTTATTGCATCATCCAGGTCCGACACCGCCCCCTGATAGTCCCCTATCCGCTGCTTATATATAGCCCGGTTATTTCTAAGGGCTGGATCGCCAGGATTCTCTTCAATACCAACATTAAGCTCTCCTATAGCCAGATCATCGTGGCCGTTTTTACTTGCTATGTAGGCAAGTCCAGTATAGGCCGGGGCGTATTTGGGATTCTTTTGTACAAGTTCACGGTAATTTGTTGCAGCATCATTTGTCTTACCAATATCAAGCTGATGGGTGGCAAGCGCATATCTGGACTCCAGATCGTCCGGATCCTGATTCAACTTTTTTTGATACTCCTGTATGCCGTAAGCATTCTGCCATGCTTTCTCCGACTCATCACGAAACTTTTTAAATTCCTGAACATCCGATCCTTCTTTTTTCAGTCTTTCGTATAAGGTTCTGTAAAGATTTTCTCTTTTGTTTATATCGACAAAAGCATCGGGCATATCAGTAAATGCGTCTGTAATATGTTCGACAATCTTTTCTTTTGCTGTTGGAACTTTCAGTTTCTCAGAAGGAGTCTTTACTCCAGCAGGAACAGGAGTAATGCTTGAATAAGTAGATACGGGCTTTAGTACTGGCTGCGGATGAGCTCCAGGCTTTTCTTCTTTCAGTGTTGCTTCCCAGGAATAAGGCTGCTCAGTCTGCGAAATAGACTGGACTTCTAAATTTGATCCTTTTGAGCCATTCGATGAATTTGTCTTTTTTTTTTCATCAATTGGCTCTAAATCCAAAGGCTCAAGATTAAGCTTTCCCTTCTCTTCGCCAACAACCGCACCTTCTTCTATGGGTTCTAATTCTAACGCCATCATTATTTAGATAATACGTATCCTTGTTTTTTAGCCTCTTCTAATTGAGATTTTGGCAGATTATACTTCTTCCCATCTTTCATCACAACAACTTTTTCGTTATTGCTGGATTTCTTAGTAGCGGGAATATTCTTAAATGTCTCATCGACGGTTTTTCCAAAAGCTTTTTCGAACTTATCCTTATTTGACCCACTAAGCGGAACTTCTTCTTTTCTAAACTTGTTAGGATCCTCCTGATATTTTCTTTCCAACCACTCACCCCTCTCTTCATCGTCCATTTCTTTCCAATCAGAAGATGACGTAATAGATTTATCCGGGACAGCTACCGACATAACAACTTTGCCGCTGTTTTCATATTTCTTAACCTGACCAGTCGGATGTCCATAAACATCCTGACTCTTATCGTTACCATAGAAATTAGCCGGCAACACACCACCACCTTTCTTCGTTACAGTAACTGCATAGTAATTATCTGATCCTTCTTTAGAGGATCTTTCATATAATTCGGGCTCAGAAAATCCAAACTTAGCCTTGCTGCCTGTTCCGGCCCCGGTTGATTTGTCTGGAGCGGGCTGGTTTGGCAGCATATTAAGTATGTACTGTTTTACCTGAGCCTCACTCTGCTCCGGCGTATACCCAGCAGCCTGATTAACAGCATCAGCATCATGTATCCACTCAAGAGAAGGATCGGTCTTTGCCGCCGCCCACTGCTCTTCAAATATCTTTGGATTGATAGTCTTGGACCCATCCGGATTCTTAACATATAATGACTTTTGTTTTGCAGCCCATTGCTGCGCTCCCTTTGTCCATCCAAGTATTTCTGGCTTAGGGCTATTAAGACCAAGAGCATAATAGTCTGACCCGCCATTAGCTTTTATGAACTCATTGTAATCCCTGGTATTTAGAGAATTGAGCAAACCTTCATTTACATTAAACTTATCTTTAGCATCATTTGCCTTAACGCCCAAATCTCTCACAATATTCTTAGTGCTCTGCCTGTCTTTATCAGCTTCTTGCTGAAGTTCAAATTTCATCTTTTGAAGCTCAGAATCATAAGAGGGAGAATAATTCTCTTTATATTTTTCCTGCCCTTCCGCAAATCGCTTCCTCATCTTTTCGGCCATCATTGCAATCTTCTCATGATAAACCGGGTGTATGCCAGCCTCAGCACTTATAGCCCACTTGCCTAGATCATCACGATATTTCTCAATATCAGCCTGGCTCTTTTCCGCAGCTTTTCTGTTAGCTGCCGCCAAATCCTCTTCCTCTTTACGCCTGCGCGTAATCTCGTTCGATATAGGCTGAGTTCTATCCTGGACCTGAGCCGTAAGCGATATTGCCTCTCCTAGATTTGGTGCTACCTGTGCCATTGTTGTTACTGTATAGTATCAGGATCGTTACCACCTGTATTGTAATCATTTTGATTAAATTCCAATTCCTGCATATTGATTGAATTTGGATTTGCTGCCTTCGCGCCGCCGCCGCTGCCAAATCCAGCAATTTGTGCCGCACCGGTCAAAGCTCCTGTGATATTTTCAATACCTTGTTTTTTCGCCGCTCCATAAGCCTGCTCTAGCATAGTTCGTCGCTGCCTCTTTGCTTCGGTCATAAGATTTTTTTGTGACTGAATCCTTCCGGCAAGCTCATCAGCATATTGCATATGTTGACTTCTTAGTCTTGACCCTTGAGCGGCAAAATCAGATTGAACACCTATATTTTGAGATTTAAGCGCAGCCCCTATAGCAGAAGATAAATTACCTCCAGATTGATCTACAGCATTTTGAAACGCTCCCGCTTGCTGCCTAGCTACTCCTGACTGAAACGCAGCTTTTTCTTCAGGAGCAAAGCCTTGGTTAGCCATAGCCTCAGCCCTTGAATAAGAATGCTGAAGCTCTGGAGATATTGAATATTCATCAATAGGCGTCTTGGCAAGATTGTTTAATTGCTTGCCAGCCTGACTAGCCTGAATAACCCCGGTCACCCCTTTTATTCCTGCCGACACCAACCCCGCTGCTACTAATGGTAACATATTGTATTATGAATTAATAAAATTTACAGCCTTTGAAATAACCATTGCACTTAAAATATTTTGTATCTCTCTAGCCTCTAACTCAAATTTAAACCGCACATCTTGAGCTCTTAGCATACTTTTTTGCGCTACCCATATACTCTCATATTTTTCAATAATATATTGATTAAACCCTTCTGGATTTGCCAGCGTATACATCCAGCAGGCGTAATTGAATAGGGCGCGCTCGTAGCGTGAGAATATTATCGCCCGCCCATCCTTATCAGTATTAGTCCCGTAATAAGCAATCTTAGCATTTACTATAGTACCATGAGGATTATTAACATGCACATATCCGTTGTTTATTTGATATGACTGATAAGGAAAGTTAAACGCATTGAACGCAAACCCTCCATCAGTATTACATCCGCAGCTATTCATAAACGGCACATCCGCATACAGCATAAGTCCGCACTGGGATAACTGAGCCGTTATGGGATCATTCGAATCCGGATCAACATTTATATCAGCGGTTATAGCGATCAGCTTAATGAAGTTATCAGGAAGCTTCGCAGTACCATTTGTTATAGAAAGAGGACATTCATCTTTCCTTAGCATAGACAGCACACCAAGCGATCCCATTGCCTCAAAGATCATGAGTTCTAAAAAGGAGTCGTAATCTGAAGTGTTTTGAAGCCTTAGCTGAACCTTAGCCCGGCTTATGACCTGATCTATTCCTATATGTTCGTAACGCGGATTCATTGTTATTTATTATCTGCTGCCGGTATTGATACTAATGGTTTTTCATTTTGCTTCAGATTAGCTGCAACTTGTTCTTGTAACGATAACTGAGATTTTATAATCAACTGTTTCATTAAAACTATTCCCTCGTCATCTAGCGGGTACATATCCATATCATAATTAAAATTGCTCAATTTGCTTGGTCTGCTCCACACTCCATCAGTTCGCATCTGTTTTAACAATTTATTTCCGAACACTTTCAGCAATATAAAATCACCTTCGATTCCTTCAATAAGAACAACTTCTGTTTTCTTTGAAAAGTTTCTATGCTGACAATAAGTGGCATATTCAGACTGAGACAGCAGTCGTTTAAAGTTTTTTGTACCTGAAAGATTCCCCGTATAAATAACTCCATTCTGAGATGGTCCCATACTTATCGGAGCAGGTATCCAGAACTTAACGGCCAGAGGATCATCCTGAATATCGGTTTCAAAGTCAGGAACATATTTCTGCACCCAGGCTGGATGTATTCTTTTTGTCCTTTCATATATAGTCTTTACTGCCTGAGCCCTGTACTGATCACACAGATCAATGATATAGTCAACAGGAAATTTAGCGCTATCCGTCCTGACGGATTCCACTGCCCGTATCACATCATCTACTATAAGTCGCAGCGATACCATAATTATACTATTGTTGTTTCTTCTGTTTTTGCCTTATTTTTCAAATCCTGTTTCAAGAGCTCTGTTGTTGCCTTCATCTGCTCTCTGCTATTCATACCCTCCTGCTTCATCTGCTCTAACGCTGCAAGTATATCATTCTTCATTTTCTGAAGCTCCTGCATCTGTACCGCCTGCTCCTCTGATTGAGCAGCTACTTGCTGATCTTTTTTCCTTAGACTATAATCAAGCATATTACGTGCTTCTGTAAGCGTATCAGCCCTTTCTATGTCGATAGCATCAGTTATATCGATACGTCCGCCATTCTGCGCCAGGGCAAGCGATATGTCGTTTATGCGCGCCCTCTGTGTGTCTGTTATTACATCCCTAGGCGACACCTCTACCATAACATCCTCAAATAAATAATCCTTGATGAGTTGCAGTACCCTCATACCTCTGGTTCCAACAACAAACTCTGCTGTTTCATCCCCCTCCCCGTTAGCATACACCAATCTGGCAAGATCGATCATATACTGAAGTTTTAGCTTTTCGTATTTAAAGAGATTATTCCATAGGTTTATATTTCCCTGGGCGGACTGTTGTATAGCACCTCTCTGCACTCCTAGCCCAGCCTGGTTATCAAACCCTTGTGTTGCCTTTGGAAGATTAAGAAGCTGCTCTATCATGTTTTCATACTTAACAGATAGGTTCGAGTATTCTATAATAGCCTGATCTAGGGAAAAGTCCATCGGAGTAGCAAGTGGCTGATTGTCTGTTTTGTCATTAGGTTCACCAGTAGGCTCGGTAACGGTAACTCCCATAGTCTTGAGCTCGGTGGACATCTTTTTCATATCCACTCCTTCCGGAAACTTATTGCCATTGAACGCATAAGTCTTGCCTATATGTTTACCGGTAAGTTCATCAATCTTATACTCGCAGCGATCAATTTTATTTATGAGCTCTGCAATAGTTCCGATGATCGAAATACCGTCACTTAATGTAGTGTTGCCATTAAAATAATGAATAGGAAGCTTTGGGTTGGACTTGTTTGAAGCGGAGCGTATAACATTCTTCATATACCCATGTTCCACCAGGTACTTATTTCCAAGCAGCGTAGCGTAGTGGACATCAGTAACAACGTAATCCCCAATATCTCCATCAGAAGCTTTTTTAAGCCTCTTATTTCCATACCCATCCTCATAATTAACATATCTCGTATCACGCGGACCAAGCCAGAACACCGTAACAGCACTTATCATATAGCTGTCTTTAGCATTGTACCACCATCCGATATTGCCAATATTGTATGTACCTAAAAACTCGGTAGCAAATACCCCACCAAGAGGAATCTCTTTTATCTCCTGAATCTCTGTATAAGTCAGTACATTTTTCCATTTCGTTATAGCCTGCTGTGTATCGTAACGTTTTATGAACCCGGCAAAGCGCTGGTCCCTCATAAATGGATCCTCAGAGATTGGATCATAGATAGCGTTATAAAATGGAATCCTAGCTTCGCATATCCTGCCATTCTCCACATAGCTATACGTCCCCATAATATTTCCAGGGCAAAAATCATTTATGAAAGATTGTATAAGTCTGGTATCTACATCATTTGAATCATCAACGTGTTTCCCTAACAAGACAGCTACTTCTTCCAGATCATCCTTCCAGTCATAATTGAAATACTTATTGACCTCATCTTGGGAAGTAAACTTGTCTTTATATGGAGGATTATATTCTACACCGGCAGCGGCTAACTCCTCCAAAAACTTCTTCCCTTTATTGTCATACGCAAGCATTTCATCTTCCCACTGCTTCATCTTTTTACTTACAGCGCGCTTAGAAAATGTCTTCGCTGAAATCTCTTTAGCATTTAATTGCTCATCATATTGACTAGCTAATCTGTTAATAAGATTGTTTACTTTTTTGCTCTTAGTCCATACCGCCTGCATAGTATTTCCGGATGGATCTACTGTGATATGTTTATAGTCAATGTTTTGCTGTTTACCAAGATAGTACAGAGAATACATAAGCCCCTTTTCCACCGGCGTAAGATTCTCAATGTAATTACCAGCATTCCATATCTGAGGAGGGCGATTGTAATAAGAACTGTACCAACGGACATTTTGGCTCCACCATTCAGGAGTTTTCTTGTCCTCCGGAACATCAAAATCTGGCCTGGTTGTTAGTATCTCCGCTGTAGTCATTTTTCTGCAACAAAGCCCTAAAGCAGATTTTACTCCACTTCAGGGCTTATGGTATTTGTTTCTTATTTAAGCTGGCTGAAGTTGAGTAGTTGCCTCTTTAAGTTTAGCTTCAATTTTCTCTATACTCCACCCGCCTTTATCAGCAAGCTGACATCCCGGAACTTTCAATCGTTTTAATTCGCCGATCAGTTGCTGCCTCTTATCTTCCTGTTCTTTAGACAGAGTTTCTCTCTGCGCTTTATCATTTAATTTTTCAGTAACATTCTTTCGGTTGTTTGGCATGGATGGCTCAGGGAGCTTGGTCTTGTCTATAATAAACGACACCTTAACATCCTCACTCACCGATACCGGCAATACGTCTTTTTCATCAACCTGTTTCTTTACATAATTATTGTACGTATCTGGGTTGTTTTTAAGGTACAACACAATATCATCTATCCCAGCTCCGATAGTAGTATTGTTGAGTTTGTATATTCCATTCTCAAGAGAGATGATTTTGAAATCAATAGCTTTCTGAGCATAAACAACAAACTTTCTGTCCGGAGCATTCCAATCAGATAAGAACTTATCAGCCCTCTCCATACACTTTCCGATATTAAACTCACAGAGCTCCGAGAATATCTGCTCCGTTGTCTTCCCAACAGGATTAGCCCCCATAAGGAACGCAGCCTGCATCATCTCCGAGGTAAGCATCTCCATAACGAGATTACCAACGGTAAGCTTCTTTCGAATATCTTGAGAACTTTCAATATGAACCTCCCGCGAATCAACAAGCTTAAACTGCGGGTTATTGACAGCGTTGTCATTACCATCAACCTTGATGAGAGAATGGCGCTGTAGATACGAAATCCATTTTTCAATTTTCTTACCAACTTCAGTCTTATCATCCCAAGTAAAATCAACAGACTGTTTGTTGGGCTTAAACCACTCTATCCATTTCTGCTCATTTTGAGCAAGCGGACGGTCTATGGCAATGCCCCAATGAGTGAGAAGCGTGATATTCTGACCTGATTTCTTGTCAAAATATTTACCATCAATCATTGTGCTGTGATTTCCAACATCAATAGGAGAGATCTTTACTGAATTTATCATTTGGTTTTTATTTTAAGAAATCTGGAGCAGATCACTCCGCTCCAGATTTGAAGTTACGTCAACAAATTACGCGTTAGCAGCAATAAGCTTAGGATCCGATGTAGTTACACCAGCGCCATATCCCAGTCCAACTTCCACCATCCTCGCTTTGAAGTTTGTGTAATTAGTAGTAGGATCTCCGGTTGTTGTTGCCAAGCCTTCCTGTACATACAGAGTATGCAGGTTGGGAGCATTAACAGTGAAGTCAACCATAGCAGCATTTGCGAGTATTCCGTAATTGAAAGTCCACAAGCTATACAGATAGCCCGTAGCAGCACCGGCAATACCATTTGCAGCGATTGTCGCACCAACACCTACCGAGGCTTGAGGTCTCTTAGACCATGTGCCTGTAGTAGTGGAAGTACCCGCAACAGCTACTCCTGCCAATGTTTGGAAGGAAACTGTTGTAGCAGACAGGTATAGAACCCTGTATGTTCCGCTGGCAAGTTTCGTTTCATCAGCAGAAACAAATACCACAACATTCCCGGTTAACAGGCCATGTGCCGCAGATGCAGTAACAACAGAAGGAGTTGCAGTAGTATTCGATGCAACAGTTGTTGATAACACATTCGATAAGGCCGCAGCAGCAAGAGTTGTATTGGTTCCAGCCGCTACGTTAAATGTAGGAGTACCGGTAACTGCTGTAAGAATAATCTTACCGGCAGAAGTAGTAGCAACCACGCCAAGTACCGCAGAGTTAGCGTTAATATTCGCCGCTAATCCAGCCTGGATAGCTGCATCGGTTCCGGCTGCATCACTGGTATAAACAGAGATAACAGATACCGGGGAACTTGGGTTAAATGTAGGCAGCGTAGCAGGAACTGTAGTTGTAGTACTAACAATAGGAGTAGCCTGAGTTACTTCAAATTGATAAGTAGTGTTCGCCGCTGGAGTAAAAGTAATCCAGGAAATCTGCAATTGCTCCAGAACCGCAGGTTGAAAATTGATGGATTCTATATAACGATAGTCCATTGTCGGGAAAGACGGAGTCCCGGTAGAGGCTGTAATAGCCACATTCAGTTTACGGCCAGCAACGGATATATCACCGGCAGTGGCAGCAACTGTGTTTAAGACGCTATATGAGTTTGTCATTGTTTTTTTTGTTTTTAATTAATTAATTATTGACCAAGTTCAAAGTACACCATGCCTTTTGCATTAGTGATGTTAATTCCATTTCGAACCAGCCATTGAGCAGAAATACCATCAATATCGCTAGAGATGATAGTATCGGCAGGATTCATGAAATCACTCACATCCGCACCAGCAGCAGCCATACCTTTGATATGACCATAATACATCTCCTTTCCAAAGTGGAACAACTCAATTGCAGGAGCGTCACCGCCACCAACAATCTTGTTTGGAGAAGAATCAATCATAAACAGGGCATTAGACTGGCGAGTTCCTTGTGCTCCGCCTATCGCGCTCAGTTCAGGGAAAAGAACGGGATCATTGAATGTAGGGAACGGAACAAGTTTGAGGCTGATTGATCCGATCGCATACTCATTGTATTGCAATCCATGAACAATCTGACCTCCGAACGTGTTGTTTTTTCCAGAAAACTTACCAATCTCGTTGATAAATTTATGGATGATCTGCATTGCAGCTTCCCCGGCCATACAAGTTACCTCTTTCTGAGCAGCAGAGTTTTTACTAGCTACTTCAAGCAGAAGTTGATTGAAAATATCAATATCCAGCAGGTTGTTTGATTTAACATACGTTCCACCACGATTGATGATAGACCATTTCAAACTTCCATTTGAATTTGTAAGCCCTTGCGAAGTAGTCACCTGAAGACGATCAGATACGATGAAGTCCGACTCCATGTTCTTAGCCGCCCTTCGGATCATATCCATCTCCTGGTCAAAATACCACGATTGTCCTTTGTATCGTACATAGGTATCAATCATGTCCTCCAATGCGATATACACACTATCCCTCTTTGTAGAGTAGAAGTTGAAATCCATGATAGGAGTGTTGTAAAGAGACTCTTTACCGCGACTATCACGGTTAGGAGAAGCATCACCGATAACCTTGATGTATTGGCCTGGAGCAAACTGAGTGTTAGCAACAAGAGCAGTTCCAAACGGCTCAATAGTTACAGTGCCAGGTCCGGATGTCAGAACAACCGCCTTTACCCATTCGGTATCCATTACCTTATCACCCTTACGGAATTGATTGAAGGCAGGATCAGAAAGAGTCAGGACAAGATTAAGTCCGGATTGAGCAGCAGCAGAAATTTGTGTAGAAACAGCTAAATTGTCGCGTTTTGCAAACTCATAAATAGCAGAACCAATTTGTTTTGAGTTCCCCATATTCATTACGTTCACCAGCGATAAGAACGGAGTATTATACCCCATTGATATATCCACCACATCTCTGAAGCTGTTACGCTCATTAAGCGTATTAGCTAACAAGCTGTTAAAGAGAGGCAGTTTCGTTTGTTGTACTTGTGGCATTTTCGTTTTGAGTTAATAAATGTTTTTAGTTAATTTGGGCGAAGTTCCTTTCTGAATGATTCAACATCTTTCTTTGCGGCGGATGTTGTCTCAGGAAGGATTTTAATAGCCCCGTCTTCGCGTGAGGGCCGAGCCATTTCCTTCATAAGTTTGATGGCTTTGTCGTTCTCGCCTTTTATATAAGCGTTTTGCAGCAGTAACTTGTGGTTTTTCTCAAGTATGCCAAGACGCGCTATACGGGCAACATCAACAGATCCATCTGGTCTTTGAAGATTGAAATTATCTACATAGTCCGAAATTTCTTGTAGTCGTGCAGGTGTCATTTCGAGACCCATTTCTACTTTACCTTTCTTGCTATTTAGATATTGCTCTTTTTCTGTAATAAACTTTTGTGCTACTATTTGGGTATTTGCAGCGGCAGCGGAGTTACCAGAAGCATATTGCTTCAGTCTGCCTTCCTGCTCTGTTTGAAGCTTTGCCCTTATTGGTTCGGCTTGTTTTTTCTTTTGATAAGGAGATAGCTCTTTAAAGCTTTCCATTTCTGAAGTTATCTCGTCTTCTGTCAAATTAGCTGATTTTAGCTCTTTTTGCCAAACCTGCTCGTCTGTAAGAGATTTTATGTCCTCTCCTTTTATATCGTTCAGAATTGTGCTAACATCCTTTCCAGCCTTCTTTCCGCTTAAAATTGCGCTAATTAAAGGGTCAGCAACCAGATTCTCATACTCCTCAGCTTGAGTTTTGTACTTTTTCACAAGCTCTCCTGTAGAATCTTCCGTTTTTTTAACTCCTTCGTTTTCTGATGTTTTTGAAGCATCAGCACCGGTATTGTCATCAACCTCCCAGTGGTTAGGTTCAATAACAGCTTCCACCACCTTCGCTTCAAGAGTTTCTACCTTTTTTTCAAGTCCGGCAGTTTCCTTGGCCTTTCTTTCTGCTTCTATGGCAAGGTTATTCTTTTCAATATCAGCCTGAGCTTGTTGCTCGGCAGTTAACTGCTCTGTTCCTTTCTTTGGCTCATCAGCAATAATATCAGTTGCCTTTTGAAGTGTATCAACTGTTTCGGAATTTGGTTGTGCGACAGCAGCAGGCTTTATTGCTGACGCATCTTTGCGCTCTTGTTGTACCTTTTGATTTGCCTGAATTTTAAGTTCAGACTTTTCTGCTAAACGATCAATGACTGGATTGTTACTGGAAACAGGAGGAACGATAGTTTTTTCAACTGGAGCTTCTAATGTTTCTGTTGTCATTGAGTTTTGGTTTTAGGAGTTACTGTAAAATTATGTCCTTGTTAGTAAAAAGAATATATACATAAATACATAATTCAATAAATACTTATATATTTGCTTAAATTACTTACACATTCACTATGAAAGAAAAAAAAGATATTGAAAAAGAAAGTTATCAACTAACGTATTTAACAAGGAGCGAAATAAGGGAAGTGCTCAAAACAAATATCGATGCGATAGTTCGCAATATTTGCAATACCATGAAAGAGAAAAACATTACCCAGGAAGCATTAGCTTGCGCTATACAATCGGATCAGCCGCACCTGTCTCGTATTCTTAGTAAAAATAAAGAGGGAATTACAATAAACGTTATAGGAAGAATTGCCAAAGCATTAAACACGACCATATCAGAACTATCAAAATAATTATAACTACATGCAAAAAATAGAAATATCAAACAGAGTCCTATTGGCTATCGCTGAGAGAATGATGTCAATAAGATCATCACAAAACATTGACGATTTTATCTTCTCAATGATAAACCACTCCAAGCTTCGCGACTGGCACAGAGATAATGCTATCAGGGTAAAAACATTGTCGGACAAGATAATCAAGCTAAGGAAAGAACATTTTGTCCACGAGGGAGAAAAAGACAAAGAGGTGGTAAAAATGCAACCAGGCAAACAAATCCTTGTCACTCCGGCAGAAATGAATGGAGATGAAATAACAAAAGACGCCGTATATCAGGATGGTCCGATGGAGCCGATTTGTATTGAAGGAAAAACGCGTGAAGAGTTCGACAAGAAGCATAACGCTCTTCTTGATGAAATGAATATAATGCAATATTAATATGACAGTAATACCTCCAAATGAAGAGTTTTACATGAATGGCTGTATCTGGAAATGGACAGATAAACCAAGCTTTGTATTACATCTCGTGCGACACGATACCACATCATTTAAAATAACTACATGCTCAGCGAAGAAGAAATCAAAGAAGCGGAAAAATTAGCTGTAAAAAATCCGACAATAAGTAAACTGTTGGATATTTACAACCTATCTATCCAATCCCCATCCGAAAGATTGCGAAATGAAATGAAAGAAATGGCTGCTGTTATAGCAGAAGATTTTAAAATCATACGCACAGACGGGGAGATCATCACAGCAGGAACAGAAGATACGCCAGAAACAAGCAATCTTAAAATCCTTGGTAGCAATAAAGACGATAAATTATTTGAGCGTATAATGGCTATCTTTGATAAGTCGCATAAGATATATGATGCTATAGCAATAGTTGGAGAGGAGAAAGAAAAACAAGAAGAAGGATCTTTTACTGACAGAAAAGCAGACAAGAAAAGAAATGCCTAAACCAAAGTTTGAATATTCTACTTACCTAAAAAACAAGCCATCTACAAACGCGCCTCAGTTAGAGTTAGACAGATTTTGGGACAAGGAACAGGAAAGGTGGAAGATTGGTTATTCTGGATTAACGGGTGCTCACTACTTTTTTCTAACGCAATGTAAAATAAAGAATGCGGAGGGAGCTGAAATAAGGCCATACTGGAGAGATGTTGATGATTTCATATTCGGCAAATACCAGGATGCAATAACTCTAAGAAAAGATATTCTGTATGCTAAAAGACGAGAGGTTGGACTAACAACCATATTCGGAGGAGTAGTTCCAATATGGAGTTCTCTTGTTAACCCCGGATCAAATAATCTCATCACATCAGCCGATAAGGATAGAATAAAAAATCTTTTCATTGAAAAAACTTCTGTTGTTTACGACAACCTGGACCCATACATTAAACCATCAAGAGCCGGAACCAGGCAAGATGGATTTATGTTCTTTGCAAAGAAGGACACAAAGACAGATGAATATACTGGACTAAAGAGCTCTATCATAAGCAAAGAGACCGTAAAGAAACCATCCGCATTCGAAACCTATAGGGCAAAGAGCGGTTTTATCGATGAATTTTTTTTGCATCCAAAAGCATCAGAAGTGCTGGCTTCTATGCAATCATGCGTAAAAGCTGGATTTAAAAAAATAGCCCCTGTCGTACTAGGTGGATCATGCGGAATATCTTCAGTAGAGGGGCTGAAAGCTGGCATGAAATTATGGGCGGATGCTGAGTTTATTAGTCTGATAACTGTATTTATACCAGGATGGCAGGGTGTATCGGAGGCTATGCAATATGATGAGAATGGAAATGAAACAAATAATATTATAAATTTTTGTCCAAACGGATATTCCGATGAAAAGGCTGCTACACAGTGGATATTGCAAACAAGAGAAATTCTCGGAAGAGCTCAGGATAAAACTAGGTACAGGAGATTTGTACGTGAGTATCCGCTTACTATAGACGAACTGTTTTCTATAAGCGGAGATGGAGTGTTTAAAGAATATCCTGAGATACCGAAGGCTATAGATGTTCAGAAGATATATATTCTGAACAACCCTCCGCCAGTAATGACATACAATCTTCACCGAAATCATTCAAACAAAGTTGAAGCAGAAGCTAATCCGGAAGGGAAATTTGTAATATTAGAAAAATCTCAGCTGGGAATATCTTACATAGCAGGAAGCGACCCTATCCCATTTAACACTGAAAACATAGAACAAGGATCTGATTATGCTATCGTGATAAAAAAACCCTTAGCCTCTACTTATGTCGGATATTACAAGGAGAGAAATCTTGACTCTGATACTGTGATAAAGAATTGCATACTTCTACAAGACCACTTCAATCAAGCGAAAACATTATTTGAGGTTAACAGGGGTGGAGTAGCTAAAAAAACATATAAAGATTTAGGAAGATCTGATTTACTCGCTAAACGTCCTGAAGCACTTGGCATACAATTTATAGATAAGAATGAAGCATATGGATATTACAAAACCGGGCATACGGCACAGAGAGGAGTTCAACTACTAATCAACTATCTTTTAAAGCATACCGATAAAATATTTTTCAGAGAAGTTTTGGATGAACTAAATCAATTCCTGGTAGGGAATACTGATTTGCTTGACGCTATCATAGCATGTGAATTTCAGGACGCAAATATAATAGAGCTTAACAAGAAGTACACTCCTCAGACAAAAAGAAAACAATTCGCTGTATGGGAAATGAATAGCGCAGGAATCCGTACGCAAAATTGGTACTGGAGATATGAAGATGGAAGGGTGGAGAAATGCTAACAACAATCACTACTTCTCAACAGCTCTGTATCCAGATTTCTTCATATTAGCCTTTTTCTTGTTATAATCCGAAACATCTTTATCTGAAGCGGAGTTGTCCGGCCTTTCAATAAATTTACCAGGAGACTGCACGCTTGCATCGGATTCAGCTTTCTGTCTCATCTTATCGCGGCCGGATAATTTATGAATAGTATTATCAGTATGGATTTCTCCTCCGTGTAAAACTTTTGATTTGTTGTCTGACATGTGAGTTATGTTTTATATTAATATGTAAAATACAAAATTACAACTAAAACCGAAATAACCAAATATCTGTATTACCGCGCTTTGTTACATCAATCATTTCGTAGCATACTCTGCTATTAATAAAGACCTCGCTTTTTTCTCCTTGATCTTCAACTTCCATTTTAGGCATGTTGTCAAATCCTGAATTTTGATTTGCATACCATATAATATTCCCCACAACAGCAGTTATAATACCTATATGGCTAGGCTGTGGGAAAGGATAAACAAATCTTATTATATCCCCTGGCTGTGCATTATCAAAAGTAATTTCATGTTTAATTAATGTATCGTGATCGTATAGCTTATCATACGTCCAATTGGAGTATTTTGTCTTATAAGCCTCCGTTACTAGCGTCATACACATCCCATTACCTACTTTCTTCCCTATATGAGATTTGACAAATTCTACTACCGAATAATTTTCATCAGATTGATCGACATGAAATATGTCGCAGTGCTGTACCTGGGCTACACAATAGCTAGAAAAAAACAGTAAATAAATAATCACCATTCTTACCATGCCTATATAACGGCACAGATAGAATAATGTTTCGTTTTATAGCGATTGTTTTTATAGGGTAGGAGTAGGGAGATTTGGATAAGCTATAAGCTTCCCACTTGTAAGACGAATATTTGTTATTTGTCCGGCAAGCTCATCTCCTTTTAAAAGCGTTATAGTTTCAGCTGTATTCCCATTAGCGAAAACAAGCTTATCTATAACCGCATCAGCAGCGCCATCAGCCTTGATTTTACACCAATTTCCAGCATCATTGTATTTAAGCGTACCGTCCGCCAAGGCAGTAGCAGCACTAACAGATCCTGTTAGTAATTCGTTGTTTTGAAATACTCCACTTATTGAAGATAATTCGAGCTCTGTTCCACTGGTAGATACAACAGTAGCGGTAGCGCTGGATGTTGTGCCTGTTACTGTTTCCCAGGCCTGGAAGTCAAAGAAAGTAACCGTCCCATTAACATCTGCCGTAGTTCCAGATGTTCCTCCAGTCAACTGTTCATTATTTTGAAACGTACCAGTTATGGCTCTCAATGTAAATACGGTAAGAGTTTTACTTACGACAATAGCGGTTGCAGCAGACGTTCCGCCTGTTATGGTCTCTCCATTAGTAAAGGCTCCGCTGGCATTATCGTAAGGAAGTGTACCTGACGCCTTATTGTCATACTGTAGCGATCCGGTAGTAGTAGTGGTTGTAGCATCTATAACTTCAAAGCCAGAAGATCCTTTTGTAAGATTAACGGCTAGGGTGAGTAATTTGTCTGTTAGGCTCATTTTAGTAATATTTTTTACAAAGCTAAAAATATTTAATCAATAAAAAACTTTTTGTATTGGAAACTTACTATCTTTGTATTGCGCTCCAGTAACATGAATAAAAGAAATATAAAATCCACTATCACAATTCACATTGCCACTGCGGGTTCCCCTGCTACTGGAGCGCCTTTGTGTTTTGCCGGTAGTGGTTTTATACTACTTTAAAACATGGAAAACAAAAAATTCGTACCGTACTACAGAGTATCTAAAGATTCACACGAAGCCGGGCACAGCAAGTCAAAACAACTTGGACTAGATGCGCAGAAAAGTATAGTATCATTTTACTGCAAGGACATAGTAAAAGAATTTACAGAAGTGAAGAGCGCTAAAAACATAACCGATAGACCTGTGCTGCAAGAAGCAATAAAATACTGTATCGAAAATAACGCGTGGCTTGTTATTGCAAAGCTTGACAGACTTTCACGTAATGTTGATGATGTCCGCTTTATAGTAAAAGCACTGAATAAAAAAATAATCTTCTGCGATATTCCATCTGACGGAGAAATCGACATGATGATGGTAACGATGTATGCGGCATTTGCTGAGAGAGAAAGAGAGCTCATATCTATACGAACAAAACAAGCACTCAAGGTAAAGAGGGAGCGCGAAGGGGTGTGGCACAAGAATAGTGAAAAGTGGATTCGGAGGCAGGAAGATTTTGTTGCGAGTGGTGACTTTAGTAAATCAGGGGCTGAGGCAAATAAAGCTAAAGCAGAAGCTAACGAAAACACTATACGGGCATCTCAGCTTATAATATCAAAACGCAATGAGGGATTATCGTATAGCGCTATTGCTAAACTTATGGATGCTAATAAATTTCTATCCCCTGGAGGGTTCGGTTGGTTTTCTTCTACGGTAATGAGGATATATAAAAGATACACAGTAACCGTAAATAAAATTGCAGCATAACATGATGTTAGGAATATGTATTGCTGTCGCTGGTTTGATTATCGGAATAATCTGCGCCATAGTAGTCTTCGCTATACTGATTTACAGGTGCAACCCTTGCAAGTGTGACAAATGCGGATGGAGAGGAGGGGTTGAAGAGGTGGGGGATTTTAATAGGTGCCCGGAATGTGAAAGTAAAATTTTATTGCCATGAAAAGAATAACTAAGAAAAAGAAACAGAAGTTATATGAAGACATTTTAATAGATATGGATAGACGCCAAAAACACATTCATGATTATTATTCCGGAAAGATAGACCTTTATGAAGCTATGGAAAGAATGATAAACAATAATGCTACCATGAAAAAAATATTATTGATATTCATAATTATTTCTTCCGCGATCATTTCAGGATGCAAGGAGGAGGCTCAAAGTTCCGAGAAAAACGGCAATTTTACCGTAGAGTTTTTATTTGAGCAAAATGGTTGCAAGATGTATAGATTTCGTGATGGAGGAAGATATGTTTACTGGTCTGACTGCCAAGATAAAACTCAATCAGATTATAATCAACCAAGAGGTAAAGGAGGATCTGTTACGTATAACGAAGAAACTATTACAACAAAATGATAGAACAACTTAAAAAACAAGATGAGTCAGAATATCCATATTTAGATGAGGATGGGTGCTCTCACAGAACTAAGAAAGAATATTTGCAAACATGTGTTTTAAATTTCTGCGGATGTGGAGATCCAGATGCTGTTATGATTTATGTGAGAGACTTTCTTGTGAAACTAAACAAACAAGAGTGGTCCGACTACGAAGATATTCCGTATATGTTTCTTGTTTATTGGGCTGACCAAAATGGATTTGCTGAACACGGAACAACTGCCAGGTGTAGCTGGCTAACAGATAAAGGAGAGGAATTGCTTGCAGATATTGAATGGTGCTTAGAAAATGAAAAAGATAAATAATGAACAACAAAGCCCTCCGATCCCGCCTCATAGCCATAATCGCCCGCTGTCAATCCGACAATCCGGAAAAGACGGTGGATGAGGTGATGGAATGGCATGATGCAGCAGTAAAAGAGTACAATACCAGCAAGTGTGATAATTGTGGGGAAATGGTCGAATGGGTGTCTGAAGGATATTTTTGTCCTGAATGTTATTGCTAAATAAATAAAATGAAACTAAAACACCTAATACTAACAGCGCTATTTCTAATATTCAGTTATTTATTTGTATCGTTTTTACAATGGGATATGGAGTGGTTTACTAAATTAGGGTCATGGACCAGAGGAGATAGATTCTTTTTGCTTATGCTAACTCTTTTATATGACTTGATTTTGGTATGTGTTTATTTAGCTAATATAAAAGTATGACAGAACTATATTGGGAAGGATTAACAAAAGAAGAGTTTACTGAACTTATTCGCGTGCTTCCTCCTGCTAGTACAAGCGAACAAAGATATGAATACCGGAAAGCTGGATCAAATAAAGAACAAGTAAGACAGAGGCTTTGGGATGAACACATCAAACGCCATGCAATTAAATAACCACATGAAAAACCTATTCGCCGACTATCAAACAAGTAAACTGCTTAAAGAGCTTGGGTTTAATGAAGAAACCAATGCTTGTTATTGGCAAAAAAATGGCAATCTATTTATTCAGTCATATTATGCAAATTGGAATGCCAATACTCCCGATATTCCAGATACTGAAACTGATGAAGATGTTTCAGCGCCATTGTGGCAACAGGTGGAGGAATGGCTTTGGGAGAAGCACAAATTTTACATTTGTACAGTACAGATTCCATCAAGTGAAATATTAAATACTACATTCCATTCAACAGTAGAGACTGAGAGTGATATTATAGTTACTTGTAGCTTTGACTCCCCCATCACCGCCTCCACCGAAGGCATAAAGGCTGCGGTGAAGTGGTTGGGGGAGCAGCAGAAAAATAATAAAAATAAAAAATGAATCACAAGAAATACAAAAAGTTTATAGTTGTAAATGAACTTGGCAAGCCAATGACATTCGTGAGTTTAGATAAAACAGGAGGTTCTTTTTTATTGTGCCAAACAGAATTATCAAGAAGACCATTAGCTGCGAAATCATATACGCTAAAAGAAGCAAGGAAACTTATAGAGATAACTAAAGAATGGAGGACTAAAAAAGACTATCCGGTGCGTTCATATATTTTAATGCCTATTAACCCATGACACCACAAGAAATAATAAAAGGGAATAAGTTGATTGCGGAGTTTGAAAGTAATGGTTATAAAATATTTAGAAACGGTATTGTTATAGGGAAAAATAACAAACCACTAAAATTACATATTAATAAAAATGGATATTTTCAGGCAATTGTACAGATCAACAAAAAGCAGAAAACATATTTATTGCACAGATTATTATCTTTAAAATTCATATACAATACAAAAAATCTTCCTGAAGTTAATCACAAAGATGGCAATAAAATTAACAATAATATTAAGAATTTAGAGTGGGTTAACAGGTCTGAAAATATAAGGCATGGTTTTAAGACTGGATTAATAACTCCTCCTTGGAAAGGTAAATTCGGATATTTTCACACAAAAAGCAAAACCGTATTGCAATTTAAAAATGGAATCAAAAAAAGAGAATACGGAAGTACGAGAGAGGCTGCAAGAATAAATAAAATGAGTTCATCGGCTATACAGGATGCTTGTCGTGGGAAATTAAAAACTTATAAAGGATTTACTTGGAAATATAAAAAATAATTCATCCAATGGCACAACAAACAACAACAACACAAATGAAAAAGACGCCGGAGGAAATTGCCAATTTATGGGGAAATGCATTCAATATGCTCCCATCTGACAGAATTAAATTAGCTAAAGATATTGAGGCCTACCACGCCGACAAGCTGGCGGAAGTGGCGGGGGAGGAGTTGCCGGATGATAAGGCGATAGAACACGAAGGATCATGTAGAATAATCCACAGCACTAGGTATAGGGAAGAATTTATCCCTTCTTTTGAGGATGGTGCAAAATACATGCGTGAAATCACCGCCAATATCCTCGCCAAAAAGCAGCAACAGGCGAAAGAGGAGGCGGTGGCTATAATTGAATGGATAAGGGGAATTGGGTATATTCCAAATAAAGCATCATATTCATCACAAGAACTTTACGCCAAATACAAAGAAGAAAATGAAAAGCAATTGCTGTAATGCTGACATATATGGAGAGGTGGGAACTCTTAGATTTGTCTGCTCTAATTGTTTAGAAACAGCTGATTGTGTAACTGTTTGTGTCCCTGAATCAAAAACCCAGTCCGCGCGTCCACTTGACTCCAATACTACAATTAACTACTCCTCCCGCCAGCTCCTTGACCTAAGATCAAGGATAGTTATGGAGTTTATTGAAAAAGGCAGCAAAGCAAAATGAAACCATCAAAACACTGCGATTTAATGAGCTACAATAAATATATTAAAAACTGGATCAGTATAAGAAAAGCCGACAATTGCTTATTCTCAAGGCGTAACGGTCTTTCCGGTAAAATCATATTAACATACTCTGTAAGGCTAAGATTGTTTGGTGTTGACTTAATTTAAAGGGCATGAAAATAACAATTGAAATAACTCCACAGGAGATAAAGGATCTTAAACTAATCAGATCCTATTTCGGAGAACACGACAAAACCTCGTGTGAACACATGGCCTATATTGTTATTGACAGACTTATTAAAAAACTAAATCCATGAGTTCCGCCATCTCCTTCCTCCCAGCCGAACTAAAGCTATGGGTCAACACACCACATGGACGCGGAAGAGTGCTGTGCGTGGAGCCGTTTGCGCATGATAACAAACGATGGACGTATATTGGTCCAAAGACGTGTTGTGTTCAAAAAGCCTCACCATTACCCAAAACTCATCCCAGCAATCTTCACAGACACTAAACGAGCAAACTTCGGATGGATAGGCAAACAACTCGTATGCTGCGACTACTCATTCTTTCCCATATATTTTGTCAAGCCTGGCAGCAGTAAGATGAAAACGGCGAAGTGGTGGTAGTGATGATGACAATTATTCCCGTTCACGCTTTCTAAGCGGCCAGAATAGTATATTTCCTAAAATATCATTAGCGGGCGATTTTCCAAAATACGGCCATACGCGGCACAGCCATACCAGAAACTTCACATACGCTGTTCCAATGAACCGAAACTTCAGAAACAACACGATCTTATCCCAGATAATCAAGCGCTTGGGATATAGCCCGTCAGTCTTAATACACCAGCCGTCATGAATATAGCGGACACACTGATCATTTCCGTCAACATCGGCAATACTGTATATCAGCGATCCATATTCGTATGGAGAACATACCAGGCCGTCAGGAGGATCCGAAAAGATCTTTACAAGTTTACGCCGGTTGAACAGGCGGTGGAAGAGAAGGACGGCGCGGGAGTAGGAGATAAAGCGTTTCATAGGGCGAATATAGGGAAAAAGTGTGATGGGTGGATGAGCGGGTAGTACCTACACTTTTTTGGCGGGGGTGCAAATTCCTGGCAAACTATCCCCCGTCATGATTTTTTCAGAAAAACACGAAATCAAGATTGATCTTGTTACGCGAATGCGTTTTCTGATCTGAAATTCACTTGTCACGCAATGCGGTTACGATTGAATGCGATTCTGGCAATTAGAATAAAAGTTGTAAATTTGCCAATGCGATTCGTATCATCACGGTTACGCCCGATTGCGTGGTGTTATGATACGCGGAAATTGATTAAATAGCGCACTTTTAGTTTTTTTAGTCATTAGTATTCACTAAATCACAATTATTTATTTAAAATTATTACTTTTGTAACGAAATGGGTAATAAACAGCCGCCAATACTCAAGCGCTCCTTCGACGACCTCTTCAATAATGTTGCGTCTTTTCGCGCCATCGTAGAACGCAATAGCGAAGCTTTAAAGGCTCTTTGCCTAAATAACGAGTATTTGCTCAAATCTAATGGTAAAAGCGTTTACAGACAGCTTAGAGACATAATTAAAGCCCATAATTTCATCATAAGCGATCAACAGTATCATTCACTTGCTGATGGAAAGAATAAGGTTTGTAGCACTATATACGAATGGCTTATTGCTTCTTATTGGGGTCTCACACCTGATGAGCTAAGGTCTTTAGATACATCTAAGCCGTGTGATCATATAAAGCCTGTAATAAATGTTTAAATTAGGGTTCAAGTGGACGAGCTTGGATGGTATCAATTGCCTGCTGCAAGCTTACCTCTGCGTTTCCGCTTCACTATCATAACCTCTATAATCTCTGCTTGTTGTTGCTTGTATGTTCGTTTTCTCTTTACTGAAGCGTCACGATAATATAGTCCATTCACTTCACACAGTTCTTTTAACGATAGATATACTGTTAGCTGTGTTTTACCGGCTATTTTACACATGTATCCTTTCATTTGATTATTATTAACACCTCTTTTACGTCGTTAAAAGCGTTCAAAGTTAGTCATTCTCTCTGTTTTATCTCCTTTTACGTCTAACGGTTGGAAGCTATTCTGCCTGTGTGTTGAGTATAAAGCCTATTTACCCATGTATTTGAGTAAAGCTCTTAGTTGTTTAACTCTATACCAAACCTTTGATTTACGTTTGGCTGGCTTTTTAGTCTTTGGTTTCGGTGACAAGTGGGCTTCGTGTTTTGGATTATTACTCGCTGCTTATGGTCTCAATATCCCTCCATTCCTCTTTACCTCCATTATATCTGTCTATCCATAATTGTTGAAGTATTTTTTGATCAGATCCAATACCATTATCTCCTATAGGCACACATCTTACAACCCATCTTAAGCGCATTGTTGGTTCAAATATATTAATACTTGTATCTGGCACTATAACATGGACGTTAGCGTTGGTTTGTATTGTTGTTTTCATTTGCTTAAATTATTTATGTCGCGGACGTGTTTTTGCTGTGGTTATTATTAAGTTCTGGTTGGTCTTATAGATCCACAAACCGTACATTTAGACCAATGAGGATCAACCGGAACAAAATCGTGTCTTCCATCACATGTTAATGTAAAAATGTTTGATTTGGATCCGTAGTATACAGTTGTCCCGAAAGCGGCAATATGCTTATTTGCGTGTATAAGCATGCGAATAAGTTCTTTCTTTGTACACTTCATGTACATATCCTCTTTTTCTTCGTCTGTTTGGCTTATTACTTGGTTCATATAATTGGTTCAATTTTACCGCAATTATCACATTGTTTATAATTTTGAATATAATTGGAAAAACTGTGCTCGCAATTTAGGTCTTGCCAGTCTGAAGATTTTAACTCTATTAACTCGGTTAAACTATTAAATATCTTCGCTTTCCCTCGGCTCCCTGGCCTTATATAAGGCTTGTCTTCCATTTCTTGCTGTAATTTTTGGCAAGTGGACTTAATGTTTTGGGCTAATTGGTTGGATTTAGGTGTTTTCATTTGCCTGTAATTAGCGTTAATTCTTTATTATCTAAAGAAAATACGATATTCTGTACCTGGTGAACATGCTTAACATATACACCAGCTTGCCAATACCAACACTTAAATAGATAGTCGTTTTCATAATGGTCTATTATAGCACAGTGCCGTTGATTATCTTCAATAGCTAAATAATACTCTCTTTCAAAGTTGTCGCATTGCTTAAATCCTAATTTATTTATCCATTCTTCAGTTAACTCAATGGGATCAAATCCTTCTATCGGATGAGTGCAAAAATAGTCTCCATATATAGCTATTGCTGAGATCCAGCAATTTTTTAATATTCCATCAACCTTGACTACATACTCGCTGTCCTTGTGGAGCAGGAAGTTGCCTATGCGTATGTCGGTTTCTTTGAGTATCATGGAAGTGGGCGTGTGTTTACTTTGGTTTTGTTGCATAGCCTTACCCTGCGAGGACTGCACCTATTATTTTAGGGAGAACACGCGGATGTAAAGCCTTAGAAACTGTTTCATGTGACAAAGATAATTATTATTCCGATATGGTGTAACATAAATAATTTATTTACGTATATAGCAAGTGGACTACATTTTAATATCTTTGTAACATTAAGTTACATATATATGACAACATCCGAAGCAATACAGCACTGTTTTTCAGAGATGAAAAGAAAAGATTTTGATGATGATATAAAATACGGGACCTTCCGGCAATGGAGGTTTAGATACAATCAAGGTAAATTACAAGAACACAAACAAGAGGAGATACTCATAGAAATTGGATATAAATGTGAGGAAAGAAAAATTACGTGGATAATTCCGGATAAGTTAAAACCAAAACCAATAGCAGTTGAAACAATTACAATAGAAGATAAAAAACCAGAAGAATCAACCATGCCAGAGTGCGCTATATATGAGATATGTAATAATTCAGATACTAATAAAATAAAAAAATATATTGGACTATCAGGCAATCCAATAGCTAGAATAAATAATCATTTTAGTTACCTTAAAAGAGGCGTTCATCCAAACAAATCAATGCAAAATGATTATAATAAATTTGGATTAAAGTATTTTTCATATTCCATTATAAAATGGTGTACTTATGAAGAAGGAAATGTAATTGAATCAGATTATATAAAAGAAAACAAAACATTTATGCCAGAATATGGCTATAATGTAAATAAAGGTACTTCTTTTAATAAAAGCCGAATATTTCCAAGAAAATAGCCAATTTCATTCCAACTTATATTATTTGTTACATTATTGTAACCTTTTATTATTTCGTTCTGTTACAGTAGTATATAAACCAATTAATCTCTACACCATGAAAACTCAAACCTGCATAATGAATGCCGCAACCGTCAAGGAGGCTAAAGAAAGAGCATATAATCAATACAGAGACAGGGCGATATATGTTAGGCCGTATAAGTACGCAAGCCGAGGAAATAATTTTTATGAATTTGTTGTCTTTGCAACTGTATCCCAGGCGTATAAAGCATTACATGCAACAAACTTCACAGAAAATCAAACTGTTAAGAGTTTAAAAACAGGTGATGTGCTGCAAGTAAAGAAAATAAAAGACACTCTACTTATATGCATTGATCCTAATGAACCAAAGCGAAATTATCCAATGGGATTTTTTCAACCAACATACATTTTATCAAAAAAGAACGCTATAATAATAGATTAAAAATAATTGTTACAAAATCGTAACCTTTCCCCGCCCCCTTCCGTTAAACTATGTATACAATAACCAATTAAACTCTCTACAAATGAAACCACTACTCAACTACACCGAATCAAATCCATTAGAGGTAAAAGATTATCCTTATGGGTTCAGACTGAGAACATCAATATTCTATTGGATTGAAACCACGCCTAAAAAGGGGGACAGGTTTTGCAGCTATACCATTAACCCAAAGAACGGAAGGCGCAATGCTGATAAAAAATCTACCTATTCAAATATAGGTGTAATGTATCAGGATGAGAAAGGGCATACTCATTGGACTGGAATTAACATCTATTCAAAACCTGAGCAGATAAGCAAGTTTATTGAAATGATTGGAGGCGTTGATAAGCTTAATTCAGAGCAAAAGAAGATGTATAATTCACTTATGGGAATTAATGAAGTAAAACAAGATGAATTTACCGGAAAAGTTAAAAAGGATTTTTCTATTAAATGGGAAAGGGAAATAATTGGCAATGGATGGAAAGACGGAGTGTATAACAATGGAGTTCCTGGAAAATACAGAGAAGTTAAAATTACTTTTGATCGTCCAGATGGGGTTAAACCAAGAGAAATATTTGAAGCTATGAAATCATTGAATCAAGAAAAATTACACCAAGTTTTTGAAATTAGAGAGGATAAGCATTTTGTAGATCATGCGGGAGTGGTTAGGATTTGCACAAGAGGCGGTAATTATCTAGGAACAGTTGGAGAAGATGAGTATAAAGAATATTTAGCGAGTGATGCAAATGTGACAAAAGAAGAAATGAGCGATTCACAATAAACAACCACAATTTTAATACTCAAAATTATGAACCTAACAGAGCAATTTAATCAGCACATGGATCGCACTAAGCCAGCTAAAAAAGAAAAGGTGCAACCCGTACAAGTTAAACAAATAGAGCCACGCGAAAATATGAACGCCTTTCAAGAATCATTATCTAAATGCACATACGGAGGCAATACCGTATGGCTCCCATCTGAAATGCTGGACAACTACAAAGACATTCGCGCAGCCCTGTTAAATGCCGGAGCAACTTATAAGAAAAACTCTTTCATATTCCCTAATGATGCAGAACCATATATTAACCGATTGATGGGAGGCGACAAGGTAAACATCAAAAAAGAGTTTCAATTCTTCGGCACGCCTGACGAACTAGCTGATGAATTAGTATTTCAAGCGCAAATAGAACCTACTCACAGCATACTTGAGCCAAGCGGAGGGCAGGGAGCTATCATAAGGGCAATTGTTCGCGTGTTTCCTAACCTATGGGTGCATACATGCGAATTAATGGAAATTAATCAAGATATTTTAGAGAAAATGCGTAATACACATTTTATTTGCGAAGATTTTTTGAAGATAGACACGGAGCAATTTGAATTTGATAGAATAATTGCTAACCCTCCTTTCTCCAAAAATCAGGACATTGACCACATTTACAAGATGTATGAGTGCCTTAAACCTGGGGGCCGAATTGTAACAATAGCCTCAAAGCATTGGCAACACTCCACCAATAAAAAAGAAATAGCTTTTAAGGCGTGGCTTAAAAAGTTAGGCGCGGACATTGAGGAAGTACCAGCCGGAGCGTTTAAAGAGAGCGGAACGACAATAGCAACTTGCATAATCATTATAAACAAAACTGCCTGAGTAGAGACGGGCAGCTGCACACGGCGGCGGGAGGGTTTATCTGCTAATATTACCTTCTGCCGCCGCCCTTCGGGGACGAATCAAAATAACAACCACTAAAAACGTAACTTATGAAAAAAATAAAAGAAATATTAAATAGAAAACGCCAAGGCGTTGACTGTACAGAGCAAGAAAGTGCTGAAATAAAAATGTTTCTTAAAGAGCATTTAATACAAGTTGGCACTGGTGACGTTCAACTTGTTGAACAAATACAAACATTGTTTCCGCTTGAATATGGAGAAAGCACAGATGAGCTTAATAATATACCCACATTTGCAATAGGAGAAGTATTAGGAACCAAAGCATTTAACAATGGAATAAAACGCGCTCCATATTTAGATGAAAAAATCCATATCTATATTGAGGAAAAACAAGTGGGAGATATGGATACAATTAAGCTACTTAAAGGATGGCTATTTGGATGGGATAATGCAAATATTAACGAATACATAAAACTTTAACACTATGAAAAAAGAAAGTAAACATACAAAGGGAGAATGGAAAATAGACCCTATACAGAAAAATTACATAGTATGCGGAGAAGGGTATAAGAATACTATTTGTAAGATTTCACAAATACGCGGGGTTGAGGAAGCTGAAGCCAACGCCCAGCGCATTGTAACTGCTGTAAACGGTTATGATGAGCTAATGGAAGGAGTTAAAACCGACAAAGCAACACTTGAACATCTTTTATTGTCTGCAAAACGTGGATTTTTGCCACATATTATTGAAATACTTGAGGCTGGCATAGCAGTAAAAGAAAATATTCTCAAACAACACTCGCAACACTAACTCCGGCGGGAATAAACGCTATGGCTGATATGAAGAAATCAAAATGGAATATATTACAAGAAAAGCAAATCAGGGAAGCTAAATTAGCTAAAAAGATTTTTGATTTGTGTGATAAAATAGGAGAAGGAGTGCATGATAAGTTGCATATAATAGATACCTCTGAAGGACACGGACTAGAGGATGAGAAGAAACAATTCAGAGTGTATCATGCTGATGGATTCTGCTTCGACATATCTATGGAGCCAGTCGAAATCGGAGAATACGAATGTAACTATAGCGCAATAGACAATAAAGAATATCAATTTATGGAAGGAATTTATGAGGGTTTTAAAGAATGTAGTTTACAAGAAGCAATCTTTTTAATCAAAAAAATATGAGCTGCCCCATAAACCCCTCCGAATCCTTCCACGTCATAAACGTGTTCGCCAATGGGCTAACGGATGATAGGGGAAGGGTTGCCAGGATCCACATGATAAAGGATCGCATGACGTGTATTACAACTCAGGTAGACAAACACTACATTGATACGGTGGTCCACTTAAAACGTGACTATAGCACTGTAATACACGAAATAGACGGTAAAATAGAAGAAGTAACGTTTTGGATATAATAATAAAAAAAACATGAAAATACATATTGATTATACTAAAAGGGGAGAAAATCATTCTGATTTTAATGCCGATTCAATTATACAAGAAGCTATATTTAGAATTAAAGGAACAAATCAGGAGATTGAAATAAAGACCACAAACGAATGCGTTCTAATAGCCGCACAAGTTGCTCTTAAAAAGAAAGATATTTTAATAAGCGAAATTTATTTTTATTATGAAGGATGCCTGCTTGAGCACAATAAGAATGGAGATTTCAAATACTATCCTGATGGATTTATGGATATTCGTACTAATCTTTTAATGCAACTTATATAATCATGATCATCTTACTACTATCCGACACCCTCACCTACCCGCACGACCTGAAAGCATTCGGTACGCTATTCACTATTGGGGTTGTGATAATATTTATTTGGATAATGTCGGGGGATAATAATAACGACGAAACAAGTGGACGCGGCGCTAGCGGTCATCAGTTACCGAACGAAAATTAAGGCGAAGGGCTAGAAACGATTTAACAAAATAGAAAAATTTTAAACATCTATGAAACACCATACTCGCCTCTTTTACCTCGACTACCTACGCGACAAAGAAAGGGATCTGCTTGCCGTGATAAGCAAAACAGAATGTAAGGGAAAGCTGGCAATGATGGAGAAAATGTTGAATAATTTACTGAAGGAAATATATAAAAAACAATCATAACACATGGGAACTAATTATTATGCAATTCCGAAGGTTTCGGACGAACTAAAAAAGAAAATAATTGATAAAATTAATTTAAATCAACTACAGGAGGCAAAAATGCTTATTCCATCTTCCGTGCATATTGGGAAAGCATCTATGGGTTGGCAGTTTTGCTTTAATCATAACAATTGGGAGCATTTTAATAAATCCCTTGAATCTATAGAAGAATTTTTAAACTCATCTAAAATAGAGGATGAATACGGAAAGCCTGTTTCAGTAGAAGATTTTTGGAAAATGGTAAACGACAGCAAGCACTTGCTAGACAACAAGAAATATTACGAAAGATGGGATGAGTACAATATTAATTTCGTAACAAATAATCCATTAAAAAAACCATCTTATATCCCGGCAAATTTCGGACAAGAAATACATTTTGGCTTATTTTTTTCTGATAGTGTAGAATTTTCATAAATAAATATTAAACATCTAAATCTCACTCACCATGCGCCACATCACAAAAGACTTTCTCCTCAAATCTCCACTAGACAGAGAACATGAAATGTTTGAGAAGATCAAGCTAGCTGACAGTCAAAAGGACATTGATCGAATCAGATTTACTATTTGGCTCGATGATCTTCCAAACAAAACAAGCCTACTAAATCAACTTAAACGAAGGGAAAATTTCCTAAAGGATTAAACTTAAAAACTTTAAACTACTATGAAAATAAAAGAAATAACCTCCCAAAATAGGCGCGATTTTAGAGCGATCATGAAGTGTGAATTTTGCGAACATGAAACATTGAATAATTCCGGGTATGATGACACATATTATCATGGCGTTGTTATTCCGGCAATTATTTGTGAAGAATGCAAAAAGAGCACAAAAAGTGAGGGCGGGGAAATAGGGCCAATTAAAACCAAATACCCTGACAACTTTGTGATTTCTTTACTTTTACTCGTTTTTTCAAGTATTTCGGCTGCGGCTTACTCCAATAACATCCAAATCACCAACCTATCTATTCCAACCCAAAACACATCCTTTCATTACTCTATGGTGCAGTTCGATTTGTCATGGGATGGATCATGGAGAACTTCAACGCTTGAAAGTAATTATGATGGAGCATGGGTATTTGGGAAGTTTAGAAAGCAAGGATCTACAGTATGGAATCACTGTACTTTAGGAACAAGCGGACACCAGTCCGCAACAGGATCCACCATAAATGCTCCCTCAGACGGCAAAGGAGTATTTGTGTACAAGGATGCGGACGCAATAGGGTCCAATACCTTTACCGGCATGAAGCTACGCTGGGAATACGGAACTGATGGCGTTGCTGATGGAGATAAAGTAGAACTATGTATATTCGGCATCGAAATGGTATACATTCCACAGGGATCGTTTTATGTTGGTGACGGCACAGCTACTGGTCCATCAACATACGGGCAATTCGAAACAGCTTACCTTGGTATCCCATACCACATAACTTCAGAGGCTACGCCAGCCACCTTAGGCGGTTCGTCAATGTCGAGTATGGGTAACAATAACGCACAGGGAATGGATCCAGCAGGACTTGATGACTTTAACGACGCAACTGCCAAAGCGCTGCCCGCAGCGTTCCCAAAGGGCTACAATGCGTTTTGGATAATGAAATATGAAGTGAGCCAAGAACAATATGTACAGTTTTTAAACAAATTAACATACACACAACAAGCCAGACGTACCCAGGAGCCGCCAAACTCACCGGCTGGACGTAATGCCTTTCGCCAAACCGATAACACCAATACTTCAGAATATCGCAATGGTATTGATATTAAGACACCTGGGGTTAGTTCTGGCACTCCGGCAGTATACGGATGCAACCTAAACAACAACGGAGTATATGACGAATCAGACGATGGGGCTAATATTGCGTGTAATTTCATGCATTTTACAGATTGTGAAGCTTATTTGGATTGGGCTGGATTAAGACCTATCACTGAATTAGAATACGAAAAGGCTTGCAGAGGCACCGTGTTTCCTGTTGCAGGGGAATATGCCTGGGGAAATACTTCCGTAACTTCTGCAATATCGTCATCCTTAAATAATACACGTACAGAATTAGAAATTTCATCAAATTCGGCATCTAATTGCGCTTATTCGGCTTCACTAATTACTACACTTGGTCCAATACGAACAGGATCATTTTCTCAGGCAGCAACTAACAGGGCTCAATCAGGAGGTTCTTATTACGGAGTAATGGATATGAGCGGGAATACTCGCGAAATGATTATAACATTAGGAAATGCAACAGGCAGGGCGTTTACTGGAACAAGCGGGGATGGTGTTTTGGCAGCTAGTGGAGAAGCGGCGGTAACGGGATGGCCTTCTGGATTCCAGGCTGATGCTTCAAACGCGGTAGGTGCGGGGTATCGCGGGGGAGATTGGGGAGAAACCGATTTGTTAAGGCTAAGAGTATCGGAGCGTAACGCGGCCACTTATCCGTATAAATGGAGAGATCCACAATATGGGTTTAGAGGAGGAAGAACAGCTAATTAAATATAAAAAACAATATCAACATGAAAAATATAATTTATACCATATTACTTGCATCCACTTTAACGCAAGCTCAAAACAATAACATATTCACTTCATCAGCAAAAGCTGACGGCTTTGCCTGGGTAACTACAGGACCGATAGAGGTGCCGCTGCCTGTGGAATATTTAAGCTTTAATGTTTATGTTAGACACATATATGTTATCCTTGACTGGACAACAGCAACAGAAATGAATAACAGTCATTTTGTTGTTGAGCGATCGGTAAATGGATATTCTTTTGAAGAGTTAACTACAGTTGAAGGATCTGGGAATAGTTCTGTACCTATCGACTACACGGCAACAGATGAGAATCCACTTAGCAGGCGAATGTTTTACAGGTTAAAACAAGTGGACTATAACGGGCAGTACACATACTCTCCTATAAAGGTTATATACATAACGGAAGGATCGCGATTACTTGATGACAATAATCACTATAATACAATTGGACAGCAAATAAAATAAATCTACCTCATCCCAACCTGATTACACGGACTCTCCGGCTTGAGATGAAAGTCCATATTATCCGGATCAACAAAAAGCGGATCTGCTTCTATGTTGCCACCACCATATGTTAGCAATTCCTTAGGCTCTGCTAATCCACCTTGAATGTTGAAAAAACAGCAATTTTTAAAGGCGCGGGCGTTTATTGTGGGCCCATATTTTGACGCAAACAAATACCCACCGGTCATATTTGGCAAACATCCGTAATAAATATTGTTTGTATAATGCATCTGTGTGGATGGACGTGCAGCAGTGCAGAAATTTATATAGCGCGTTTTGTAGAAAGTACAATTTGATATTGTGTTGTAGCCAGCATCTGACACTATGCTATAATCAGAATAATTCACTCCAATATAACAGTTGTATATCAAACAGTTGGTGAATAGATTGTTATTTCCTGGGTGACCAGGAGGATTAATACCCGTATCTCCGTCTTCTACTGTGTCCTCAAATTCTATCCCGGAAGCGCAGTTTTTAGCCGCGCATCCAGTAAAAGTATTATCACTAGCCCCATCTCTCGAAACCATCCCCACCCCTTCCCCTCCGGGCGATCCGGCTAATCCTGTGTGCGTACCAGTTGCTGTGCAATTTTTGAATGTATTGAATCGTGAACCCCGATGGCGAACGTAAAATGATTCACCCATATTATGTGCTTCGCAATTAGTAAACTTGTTGTACTGCGGATTAATGGCTGGATAAATATTAGATAGTCCCTTGTCTATTACTTGCTCTGCGTTACTTTTAGCTCCAATTCCATGCCCTGCATGTGATAGACCTTGCAATCTATCTGCTGTGCAATTTGAAAGATTGTTAAAGTTTCCACATACTATGATGTAGTAGTCTGTGGACGCGTAGGAAGTTGTAACATCATTGCAATAAACTTTGCAGTTTGTGAAAGTATTTGAATCCCCGTTTATGCTAATACCCTCAGCCGCGGCATTTACTACCAGGCAGTTTGTAAAAATATTGCTGTTTGAAAACTTAGTACTCATGCTTCCTAATGTGATGCCTAACCCAGAATACGATGAATTAACATCTCCGCAATTCATAACCTCTACATTGTTTACATTAAGATTCCCCTTTGCCCTTCCCGGGGCTCCACACATCATTCCGATAGCGTAGTTTTTTATCTGGAAGTTTTTTAGTGTGATGTATTCCTGATTTTCTATGTTAAACCCTATTCCTTTTGCTCTATTGCCGCCGTCATAAGTAGGCATGTTTTCAGACAATATATCAGCATAAGGGTCCGTTTTGAGTGTATTGATAGGAACTTTGTCGCCAGGCGTAACTTTGTATCCTATGAATGAAATTGGTTTACCAACAATTCCGCTCTTGCTAAACACTACATTCTCGCTTCCATATAGCCCGGCTTTTACCCACACAGTATCGCCAGGACTTGTTAAAGTGGACGCATATGTAACGGTTTTATATTGCGCAGATGCTGTATTGTCAGACCCGGCAGGCGACACAAAAAGAATCTTAGCGTTGAGGGTAAGGGAGGCGAATGCGATAAAACAAAAGATAAATGATTTGCTCATAGGTGGTGGTTTTGGGAGCAAATGTAGTAAAATACCTAAAAGAGAATGCAGTTAATAGAATCCCTCGATCTCTTTTTTGATAATTTCAGGCGCAGTATCCATATCGGCCGATATGATGTCGAGGACAGAATTAAACACTTTTTCAAAAACTTCTTCTGACATCTTATCGAAAGCAAGAGATTGAGGAAAATAGTGAACCTGGCCGTCTTTGCCTTCTACTTCGTCATAGCAGCCAGCCCGGATCGTTAGGACTTTACGATAGACTTCTGAGCTCTTATATTTCTCCTGTGAAGAAAAGCCAACATTTACTAAAGCGAAAAATTTCTTTAGGAACCTGTAATTACGTGCTTTCTCTGCTTTCACTACACTGCCAGGAGGAATAGAATTTGCAGCTTCAAAGTCGCTGGCGTCAAGCGGACTGAAAGTACCGTTTTTGGATTTTATTAAGTAGATGCTCATCTATATTTTTAATTTTTTACTTTTCCTACAATATAAAGCATCTATTGAATTTTCCTTACAATACTTTTCCAGTCGTCTTCTTTCAATAGCTTTCTTAATCATCTGTCTTGCCTTTTCGGTAGATGGTACACTTTCATCTTCAAAAGCTTCACCCCAAACTATATCTACTAAATGAAAAAGTAGTTTTCTATCTATTGCTTTCATTTTGTATAAATTCCCTTAATTGTTACATAGCCCTTTGGCAATGGCAATAACTTTCTCTGTTTTTTAGGTAAGTCCATTATTTTATGCCATAATATATCTTGTTTGTTCGTCAAATCATCCAATGCTTCGATGATTAATTTAGCGCTATTAATTTTTATCTTTTTCATTTTTTATATGTCTTTAATTCTTCTATTTGTTCTTTAATAGCTGAAATTTCATCCTCTTTTTTACCAAGTTCTTCATGTAAATTATTTATTTCATTATTTAATTCATCAAATAAATAATCAACATCTCTTAAAACATTTGCGCATTTTTTTAATAAAGCTGAACTCATGATTTTATGATTTTAATTTGTGGGATAAGATTCTCGTTTTGTTACTACAGACTGGCAGTTTGTAATTATAATGTCACTCCAAAATGGACCCATAGGTAAGTTAGGTTGAATTTTAAAATAATCTCCACCCATCCACTTTCGCATGAATTTGAATTGCATAGCTTCATGTTTAAAGTGTTTTATAATAAACTTTTTCATTTCCTCTTTGTTTTTCATTTCTTCTTTGAGCATTTAGGGCAATAGCATTTTGATCGTGGAACACGCCAGCCTTCTTCGTAAAAGTAAGCACATGCTTCTTCGGCATCAAACGCCTGTATGGTTTCCTTAAAAGAACACACTTGGCACTCTATCTCATGGACAGAAACGATATGATCCCATAGTTGGAAGTCGGGGTTTTCGCTACTCATTATTTAATTCTTGGCATCCATTTTGAAAGGACAAAATCTAAATTAGCTTTCAACATTTTATCAGTTGAGATTTGCATTGCATAATTAAGAATATACAACGCTTTAATGTCTTTATCTTTAATAGGCTTCCCGCCAGTTTTTATATTTATCCTCATTTTTATATAGATTTGATTTGAATAATTGCTTTTTGATCCTTCCTCCTACTCTTCTCCTGCACAGGCTTGGTCATGGAAAGATGTGCCGGGGAGTCACCAAGCAATACGCCCATATCCACAAAGCAATCACCTATTATCTTAAAGCGGGCATGTAGACCGTCTTCATCTGCTAGTATAGAATGATAGAATTTAAGCGATATTTCAACTTTTGACTTAAATTTTGGAATATTTAACGCCATTAGTCGAATCATCATGTTTTTCTTGCGTTTTATCCTATTCCAGTAAGGCTCCCTAATAAGCCCATTCTTCCCATTAAGCCCAGGTATAAGCCCCGCAAGCGTTATCTTGACCATTCCCTCGCTTTTTTCAATTGAATCGATTGTAGGTGGCTCAGAAAGCGAACTGCGACCTTTTTTGACGCAAGTGGACGCCAGTACGCTGTTGAGCTTCAAAGTAGCTTTACGGCCATAACGGGCCTGATATTCGGCGGCGGACATGGTTTCGGTCATACAATATTTATTTTTGCTATACTTTTATTATATTTTTTCCAAGACTTCACACTTACATATACAAATTCCAGCGCCTTTGCTTTTAATTTACTTGGAACAAATATATACTGATCTGTTAACATAAAAAAAGCATAAACTAGCTCTCTTTCATCTTTA